>ERZ1024483.1-NODE-1-length-111025-cov-15.080679_pt1 | contig 111025 bp, 85 predicted proteins | sample MGYA00520799_ERZ1024483 | MGnify/ENA primary metagenome ERZ1024483 (study PRJEB33242, sample SAMEA3444315) | Homo sapiens | biome: Host associated; feature: Gastrointestinal tract; material: Stool | place: Uganda | collected 2011-01-01 ...
GCTCATTGGGGACTTGCACCCGTTAGCTAATACTCATGCCGAGCATACAAAGAAAAACGGGGATATATGCCACACGGCACATATCCCCGTCCATTTAAACATCAGACGAATTAATTGTCTCTAACTTCCCAACCCAATGCACTGGCACCCAAAACGGCTGCATCAGCATCTTTCAACTGGGAAAGCAACAACTTGGTTTTTCCTTCGTAGATCTTCAGTACATTTTCTTCCATCGCTTTCTGAACCGGCTTCATGATATAATCACCAGACTTAGCCAGACCACCAAAGAGGATAATTGCTTCAGGACTGGAGAAAGCAATGAAGTTTGCCAAAGCTGTACCAAGGATAGTTCCTGTATATTCGAAAATATCCTGAGCCAGTTTGTCACCCTTAACAGCTGCATCATAAACATCTTTCGACACAATTTCTTCTGCCGGAATGTTTCTCAGCAAACTAGGACCTGTACGCTGTACCAAAAACTCACGAGCAGTACGGGCTACACCCGTAGCTGAGCAATAAGTTTCCAAACATCCTTTACGTCCGCAACCGCAAGCACGTCCTTCCGGATTCACAATAACATGACCCAATTCTCCAGCAAAGCCATCGTGACCATATACCAACTGACCGTTGATTACGATACCACTACCAACTCCTGTACCTAAAGTGATCATGATAAAATCCTTCAAACCGCGAGCTGCACCATAAGCCATTTCACCAATTGCTGCAGCATTTGCATCGTTTGTTAACGCCGTCGGAATGCCTAACTTTTCTTCAAACATGGCAGCCAATGGAATCACTCCCTTCCAAGGAAGATTCGGGGCAAATTCAATTGTACCATTATAGTAGTTACCATTCGGAGCGCCGACACCCATACCTTTAATTCTCTCTGCACCGCCAACCTGCTGCAGCAGCGGAAGAAGTTTCTTGCACACAGCATCAACATACTCGTCGATTTTATCATACTGCTGTGTCTTTACTGAATCAGAAACTAACACATTACCACGAGAATCGACAATACCAAATACTGTATTTGTACCACCGATATCCATTCCTACCACATAAGGTTTTTCCATGTTTACAGTCATGACATTACATTTTTTAGGGTTAATTCTATCACGCAAATGTATAGAATACCACTAAACAGAGCAAATTTTTTTTCATTTATTTATCGAATATCTGTAACTTTTTCTAACTTCGCAATGTCTAACAAACACAAGCAAAAGAAACATGATACATTTGAAAGACATCAACAAGACCTATCACAACGGAGCACCGCTCCATGTATTGAAGGGAATTAATCTCGACATCGAGAAAGGAGAATTTGTCTCCATTATGGGAGCTTCGGGCTCAGGTAAATCTACACTGCTCAACATCCTTGGCATTTTGGACAATTATGATTCAGGAGAATATTACCTGAATGATGTCCTGATCCGGAATCTGAGCGAAACCAAAGCTGCTGAATACCGGAACCGAATGATCGGATTCATTTTTCAGTCGTTCAATCTTATTCCGTTTAAGAATGCCATGGAAAATGTAGCTCTTCCTTTATTCTATCAAGGGGTAAACCGGAAAAAGAGGAATCAGCTGGCACTGGAATATCTGGATAAACTGGGACTCAAAGAGTGGGCTCATCACATGCCTAACGAACTTTCCGGCGGACAGAAACAGCGGGTGGCCATTGCCCGGGCACTAATATCAAAGCCTCAGATCATCCTGGCTGATGAACCGACCGGAGCCTTGGACAGTAAAACCTCCGTAGAAGTCATGCGGATACTGAAAGAGCTCCATGATAAAGAAGGACTGACAATCATTATTGTTACGCATGAAAGCGGAGTCGCCAATCAAACCAATAAGATTATCCACATTAAAGACGGGGTCATCGAACGGATTGAAGATAACATTGATCACAATGCTTCACCTTTCGGAAAGAACGGATTTATGAAATAGCATGTGTTATGATTGATCTGATACAAGAAATATATGGAACCATCCAACGCAACAAACTGCGTACGGTTCTTACCGGATTCTCTGTCGCATGGGGAATCTTTATGTTAATAGTTTTGCTGGGAGCAGGAAACGGACTGATCAATGCTTTTGAAGGACAGACACGGGACATGAAAATGAATTCTATGAAAATCTATCCCGGATATACTTCCAAGCCTTATAACGGATTAAATGAAGGAAGAAGTATTTCACTGGATGATACAGACAGAGAACTGACTGCTACTGCATTCTCTAAGAATATTATCACGACAGGAGCTACCATCAGCAAAGGAAGCGTTTATCTCAACTTCGAAAAAGAAAATGTAAGCATATCACTTGATGGGGTTTTCCCCAGTTATCCGGAACTGGAAGCAATCAAAATCAAGAAAGGACGCTTCATCAACGAACGCGATATGAAAGAACGCCGCAAAGTGATTGTATTGCATGAGAAAACAGCCAAACAACTTTTTCCCAAAAGCCAACCTCTAGGAAAGTACCTCAACGCACAAGGTGTTTCTTATCAGGTCGTAGGGATCTATACAGACCAAAACAGTTTCTCTCCATCGGCTTTGATTCCTTTTACTACCTTGCAGGTTGTATATAATAAAGGTGACAGTATTGACAACATCACATTTACAACCCGGGGACTTACCAGTGAAGCCGAGAACGAACTGTTTGAGAAAGATTACCGTCAGGTTATGGGAAGCAAAAAAATGTTTGCGGCAGATGATGACGGTGCTATATGGATATGGAACCGCTTTACCCAATATCTCCAGCAACAGGCAGCCAATCAAACTTTGCACATTGCGATCTGGGTTATCGGAATCTTTACACTGCTAAGCGGCATTGTGGGAGTCAGCAACATCATGCTGATTACCGTGCGCGAACGTACTCACGAATTCGGCATACGAAAAGCACTGGGAGCAAAACCTTCCTCCATTTTATGGCTGATTATATCTGAAAGCGTTGTCATCACAACATTCTTCGGATACATCGGCATGGTAGCCGGAATTGCCGTTACCGAGTACATGAACAAAGTGGCCGGAACGCAAACCATGGATGCAGGCTTGTTTAGCGTGACAGTCTTTGAAAATCCGACAGTGGATATTCACATCGCTATTCAGGCCACCCTGACACTTATTATTGCCGGAACTCTGGCCGGTCTTTTCCCTGCAAGAAAAGCTGTCCGCATCCGGCCTATTGAAGCACTTAGAGCAGACTGATTATGAAACAATTTGATCTAGATACGTGGGAAGAAATACTTGTCACGATCACACGAAACAAGACACGAAGCCTTTTAACCGCATTCGGTATATTCTGGGGAATCTTCATGCTGATTTCTCTGCTGGGCGGTGCGAAAGGTATGCAGGAAACATTGTCACTCCAGTTTAAAGGATTTGCCACAAATTCCGGATTCATGGGCACGAACCAGACAAGCAAGGCTTACCGGGGATTCCAGCAAGGACGTTACTGGGATCTGGAAAACAAAGATGTAGAACGGATCCTGCGCAATGTGGAAGGAGCAGACGTCGTTACTCCGACACTTGCACGCTGGGGAGTGAACATTGTCTACAACGAACAAAAGATCTCCGGAACCCTGAAAGGACTCTATCCTATTTACAGCCAAATAGAAGAACCCCTGATCACGCAAGGGCGCTACCTGAACGATATGGATGTAAGAGATAACCGGAAAGTTTGCATCATCGGCAAACAAATCTATGAATCCTTATTCCCGGGAGGAGAAAACCCCTGCGGAAAATACATCGAAATCAACGGTATCTATTATCAGGTGATCGGCGTAAACATGGGAACAGGAAATGTTTCTATCCAGGGAAATACGGAAACTTCTGTTATCATTCCATTCAGCACCATGCAGAACAATTATAATTTCGGTCAGAAAGTCCAGATGATTGCCTATACTGCACGGAAAGGATATGCCATCAGCGAAGTGGAAAAGGATATCGCCAAAATTGTGAAACAGGCACATCTGATCCATCCGGACGATGACCAGGCACTTGTACAGCTGAATGCCGAAGTTCTTTTTGGCATGATGGACAACCTTTTCTCAGGCATACGCATCTTGGGATGGATGGTCGGTTTGGGAACCTTGCTTGCAGGGGCGATCGGAGTCAGCAACATCATGATGGTTACAGTGAAAGAACGTACCACAGAAATCGGCATCCGGCGGGCGATCGGTGCACGGCCCAATGATATTCTCCAGCAGATTCTTTCAGAAAGTATTGTACTGACAAGCCTTGCAGGAATGAGCGGAATTACCTTTGCGGTCTTTCTTCTGAACATCGTAGAAAGCGCCACATCGACTCCGACAGCACCAATCCATTTTCAAATCAGCTTCTGGCAGGCAATCGGAGCTTGCATTTTGCTGATCATACTTGGACTTTTGGCCGGACTGGCACCCGCATACCGGGCCATGGCCGTAAAACCAATTGAAGCAATCAGAGACGAATAAACCAATATAAAAACGACAAACAAGTGAATATTAACCCATTTATTAACAAAACAAACACCTTTTCTTATGAAAAAGTACATTAAAATAGCTCTGCTGGTAGTTCTGGCATTGATTTTCATCGGAACCTTTGTATTCCTCTATCAAAAATCCCAACCCAAAGAAACTATTTATGACGTATTGACTGCTGAAAAAGATACGTTAGTGCAAACCACCGTAGCAACCGGAAAGATTGAACCACGCGATGAAGTCCTGATCAAACCTCAGATCTCGGGTATCATTGCCGAAGTCTATAAGGAAGCCGGACAAAAAATCAAGAAAGGAGAAGTTATTGCTAAAGTCAAAGTAATCCCGGAACTTGGTTCACTGAACGCCGCTGAAAGCCGGGTAAGACTGGCTGAGATGAACGGACGACAGGCCGAAACCGACTTGCAGCGCATGGAGAAACTGTATAAAGGCAAACTGGTCAGCAGTGAAGAATACGAAAAAACTCTTCTGACAACCCAGCAGGCCCGTGAAGAACTTCAGGCAGCTAAAGATAATCTGGAAATCGTAAAAGAAGGTATCACGAAAAACAGTGCTTCGTTCAGCAGCACACTGATCCGATCCACAATTGACGGATTGATTCTGGACGTACCTATCAAAGTGGGTAACTCCGTTATCATGAGCAATACCTTCAATGACGGAACCACCATCGCTACCGTGGCAGACATGGGTGATCTGATCTTCCGCGGAAACGTAGATGAAACGGAAGTGGGACGCATTCACGAAGGAATTCCCGTAAAAATCACTTTAGGAGCTTTACAGAATATGCAGTTTGATGCCACTCTGGAATATATTTCTCCGAAAAGCACGGAAAACAACGGAGCCAATCAGTTTGAAATCAAAGCAGCCATCCAGGTGCCGGACAGCGTAACGATCCGTTCAGGCTACAGCGCCAATGCCGAAATGGAACTGCAGCGTGCCGACAATGTAGTTGCCATTGCTGAAAGTGCCATTGAATTCGAAAATGATTCAGCCTTTGTCTATGTCCTGACCGACAGCGTACCGGTCCAGAAGTTCGAACGCCGTTCAGTGACTACCGGAATCAGCAACGGTATCAAGATCGAAATCAAGAAAGGATTGAATGCAGGTGAACAAGTACGCGGACTGAAGAAAGGAGAATAAGCCATGATAACAACCAAACAAAAATATCTCGCAACATTAACTTTTTGTGCCTGCACACTCTCTGTCCAGGCACAGGAGGCCTGGAGCCTGAAACAATGTATCAACTATGCCATCGAACATAACCTGACCATCAAGCAACAGGAAGCAAGCCGTGACCAGAGTGAAGTGGAATTGAATACAGCCAAATGGAGCAGACTGCCCGATTTGAACGGAAGTGCTTCCCACTCTTTCAACTTCGGCCGAAGCCTGCAGGCTGATAATACTTACCAGAGTATCAATACACAGAACACCGGTCTGAACCTGACAACCAGTGTCCCGTTGTTTACCGGTATGCAGATTCCTCACAGCATTTCACTGGCCAAACTGAATCTGAAAGCAGCCATCGAGGATCTGAACAAAGCCAAAGAAGATATCAGCATTCAGGTTGCATCCGCCTATCTGCAAGTTCTGTTCAATGAAGAACTGGCTAAGGTGGCCCACCAGCAAGTCAGCTTAAGTCAGGAGATGCTGAAGCAGAAAGAAGCCTATTACCAGAACGGCAAAGCCTCAGAAGCAGAATGGCGCGAAGCGCAGTCGCGTGTGGCACAAGACCAACTGTCTGCCGTTCAGGCCGACAACAATTACCAACTGGCCCTACTCGACCTCAGTCAGTTGCTGGAACTGCCTTCTCCGGATGACTTCCGCATCGTTTCACCTGAAGTAGACGAACAAGCCCTGACTGCTTCGCTCACCTCACCGACTGAAATCTATTCACAGGCGGTACTTTCAAAACCTTCAATCCTTGCTGCACAATATCGTCTGGAAGGAGCACGGCACAATATTCGTATTGCCCAAAGCCGATATTATCCGCAATTGAACTTCGGTGCCGGTCTGAGTACGAACTATTATAATGTCTCCGGACGGGAAAACGGAAACTTCGGTGCACAACTGAGAGACAATTTCAGCCAGTATATAGGTCTTTCTCTGAGCATTCCTATCTTCAACCGGTTCAGTACCCGCAATCAGGTGAGAAGCGCACGCATCCAGCAAAGCAATCTGAACTGGCAGCTGGAAGAAAGTAAAAAGACACTCTACAAAGAAATCCAGCAAGCTTACTACAATGCTCTGGGTGCTGAAAGCAAATTGCAGAGCAGCCGTACGGCCGATGAAGCAGCCGAAGCCTCCTTTCTCCTGATGAAAGAGAAATATGCCAACGGGAAAGCCAATGCTACTGAATATAACGAAGCAAGAACAAACTGGATGAAAGCCGTATCCGATCGTATTCAGGCCAAATACGACTTTATCTTCCGGACCAAAATCCTGGATTTCTACAAAGGTGTTCCTCTCACCTTATAAAGCATAATATATGACCCTTCGATGCCCCGTAATCGTATATACGTTGGAGCCTCATCGTACTACTCGATGACCCGCAAACGTATATACGTTGCGGCCTCATCGTATATATAATTTTTCAGAAGCCAGCTTTTCATTCAGGCCCGATCTCTGTATGTTTCTTTTCCAGACTCCTGAAAGCAGAAGGTGTCATTCCTAAATGCTTTTTTACATATTGGGCAAAAAAGGACACATTAGAGAACTCAAAGTCCATGGCTATTTCCTTAATACTTTTATTCGAATATTTCAGTTCCAGAATGATGTGCTCTATTGCATTCTCATAAATAAGCGTCAATGCCCGCTTACCGCTCACCTGTTTGATAACCCGTGACAAATATTTGGGAGAATAACAAAACATTTCCGCATAATATTCCAGCGTACGATGTTTTCCATTATCCGCAGCCAAAGCTTCCATAAATTGCTTGAATATAAAATCCGGCTGTGCCACCAGCCCTGTATCAGTGCGCAACTCCTTGTCCACTGATTTTCGGGTCGTTTCCGCAATCATTTCTTCAAAAAAAGCCGAAGCAATATACAACAGTATTTCTTTTTGAAGTTCATCCATTTCAGCCTTGACCTTATGCTCCATCAGATTCAGATACAGGGAAAAATAGTTACTTTCACCCTCTTCAAAATGCTTGACCGGCTGATTCTGAATATAACAGATAGACTTCCACGTATACTTCTTAGTCTGGGTCAGCCTACGAATAAAACGGTTGGAAAAGCAAATTACCCGGGCACGGCAGTTCGGACTTGTCAGCACCTGCGCAATCAATGTATTCGGCAAACTGACAATTAAATCATTATGCCGTAAGATACGAGACACATTGTTCAATTCCAGCCTGATCTCACCTTCCAGACAATAGATCATGAGAAACATATCGAGCTTAACATTTCTGTTCTCCTGAAACACATCCTCCAGCCGATCCGACAGAAACAGATAATCATCTGCATAACAGCCTTGTCTGGCTTTCCGCTGAAGCATATCCAAATTTATATGTTTGATAATCTCTTCCATCTTTTAATTTTTCTGCAAAGATGGGGAATAATCCGACAGGTTATCTATTCCATTTTCACCTATCTCTATTCTGTTTTCCACTTTTAGGCCATCCGACAATGCTCCAAGGAAAAACAGAATATTTCTGTACGAAAATTCATAGCATGCCGTATGAAACGAGAGACTACTTTTGCACGAACAAAAAAAATGAATATGACAAGAGAAATCAAAAAACTAAAAACATGGCTCATGTTAACAGCCATCTGCGCAATAGGAGCAACCTCCTGTAAAACAGAAACCAAACAGAACGAAAGCAAGAACTACAAACTACAAACTGTCCGGGCTGATACGGACAAGGAAATCACAACAGCCTATTCTGCTTCCATCGAAGGAATGCAGGACATTGACATCTATCCTCAAGTAGCCGGATACATCGAAAAGCTGAATGTCTCGGAAGGGGATATTGTCCGAAAAGGAGAAATCCTGTTTGTCATTGACCAGGTTCCCTACAAGGCAGCGCTGCAAACGGCCATCGCCAATGTAGAAGCCGCCCAGGCTAATCTGGCAACAGCCGAGCTTACCTATAAGAGTACTCAGGAACTATATGCCAAAAAGGTTGTCTCCAGTTTCAATCTTCAAACAACCGAAAATGCCTATCTCACTGCAAAAGCACAGTTGTCACAGGCTAAAGCGCAAGAAGTAAATGCCCGAAACGACCTTTCCTATACAGAAGTGAAGAGTCCAAGTGACGGAGTCGTCGGCATGCTGCCTTACCGGGTAGGAACCTTAGTCAGTTCAAACATGTCACAACCTTTAACCACCGTGTCCGACAATTCAAATATGTATGTTTACTTTTCCATGACGGAGAATCAGTTTCTCTCTCTGGCCCGCCAGTATGGAACAATAGAAAAAGCCTTGCAAGACATGCCGCCTATCCAGCTTCAGCTCAATGACGACTCCATTTACGATGAGCCGGGAAAGATTGAATCTATCAGCGGCGTCATCGACAAAGAAACAGGAACCGTGGGAGTACGTGCTGTTTTCCCCAATGCTTCCCGCCTCTTACACAGCGGTGCTTCCGGAAAGGTACTGATTCCAAGTAGTTATAAGCAATGTATCCTCATTCCACAAAGTGCCACCATCAAATTACAGGATAAAATACTGGTTTATAAAGTTGTTGACGGAAAAGCTGTATCAACTCTGATCAAAGTAGCTCCGGTCGACGACGGAAAAGAATACATCGTACTGGACGGACTCAAAGCCGGTGATGAGATTGTTGCCGAAGGAGCCGGAATGGTCCGCGAAGGCACACAGGTCAAATAATTAACAGAAGCTTATGAAAGGAAACGTATTCATCAAACGGCCTGTCATGGCCTTGTCTATATCCATTTTGATTCTGATCGTTGGATTCATTTCACTTTATACCCTTCCCGTAAAACAATATCCGGATATTGCTCCGCCGACCGTGCGCGTGGAAGCAACTTATACGGGAGCTGATGCCGACGCCGTGATGAACAGTGTCAATGGAGTTGAAAACATGATTTACATTACCTCTACGGCTACCAATGCCGGAACAGCCGAGATCCTGGTTTACTTCAAACAAGGCACCGATCCTGATATGGCTGCGGTCAACGTACAAAACCGGGTTTCGGAAGCACAAGGGCTTTTGCCTTCTGAAGTAACAGCCATCGGTGTCAGCACCATGAAGCGCCAGAACAGTTATCTTCAGATCAACAGCCTCATCAGTCCGGACAAGCGCTACGACGAAACTTTTCTGGCCAATTATCTGGATATAAACGTGATTCCGCAAATCAAACGTATCCAGGGTGTCGGTGATGTCCAGCTGATGGGAGATACATACAGTATGCGTATCTGGATGAAGCCGGAGAAAATGGCTCAATACGGACTAACCCCATCGGATGTAACAGCCGTACTGAACGAACAAAATATAGAAGCCCCCACAGGCTCTCTGGCTGAAAGTTCAGATAATGTATTCCAGTATACCATGAAATACAAAGGCCGTCTGAAAAGCACAGAAGAATTTGAGAATATAGTCTTACGCTCTCAAAAAGACGGTTCCGTACTTCGGATCAAAGATATTGCTGAGGTGGAACTGGGAAGAGAATCATACAGTTTTCACGGGGAAGCCGACGGAGTTCCCGGAGTTACCTTTATGACATTTCAGGTAGCCGGAGCCAATGCAACGGCAGTCAACGAAGAAATATCCCAGTTATTGGATGAAATTTCAAAAGACCTTCCTGAAGGTACGGAATTCATTCAGATGATGAGTGTCAATGACTTTCTTTTTGCCTCCATTGACAATGTAATTGAGACTCTGGTTATTGCCATTATCCTGGTTGTTCTGGTTGTCTATTTCTTCCTCCATGACTTCAAGAGTACTCTTATCCCGACCATATCCATACTTGTTTCACTGATCGGAACCTTCGCATTCCTCTCCATCGCCGGGTTCAGTATCAACATTCTGACATTGTTTGCCCTCGTACTAGCCATCGGTACAGTGGTGGACGACACGATCATCGTAGTAGAAGCAGTGCAGGCTAAATTCGATGTAGGCTACCGTTCTCCCTATCTGGCCACCAAAGATGCCATGAATGATGTGACCATGGCCGTTATTTCGTGTACCTGTGTCTTCATGGCGGTATTTATCCCGGTTACTTTTATGGGAGGTACTTCCGGTGTATTCTACACTCAGTTCGGTGTGACAATGGCCGTAGCGGTAGGACTTTCGTGTATCAATGCCCTCACGCTCTGCCCCGCCCTCTGCGCCATGATGATGAAACCTTCGGATACAGAAAAAAATGTCCGGAGCTTCAACGGCAGAATACGTGCTGCCTACAATGCCTCTTTCAACGTTTTGATGAGCAAGTACAAAAAGGGACTGATGTTCTTCTTCCACCATCGCTGGATGGTATGGACCTCACTGGGACTGGCATCCATTCTGTTGGTTTATCTGATGGGTACCACCAAAACCGGACTCGTTCCGCAGGAAGACCAGGGAACCATGATGATCAATATCAGTACCTCACCGGGAAACTCTCTGGCCGAGACCAATAAAGTAATGGACAAAGTGCAGGATATTCTGAGAGCCACTCCGGAAATAGAACACTATTCCCGTATTACCGGTTATGGTTTGATTTCCGGACAGGGAACTTCCTACGGATCCGTTATCGTCCGCCTGTATCATTGGGATAAGCGAAAAGGTAAGGAACATACGGTAGATGCCGTCATGAAACGCCTGAACGCACAGTTCAGCAACATCAAGGAAGCGCAGGTGTTCTGCTTCCAGCCTGCCATGATTCCGGGCTACGGAACAGGTAACTCTGTGGAACTTTATATGGAAGACAAGACAGGCGGCGAAATGGAACCTTTCTACAACTCCGTCATGCAGTTCATAGGTGCGCTCAATGAACGTCCGGAAGTAGCCATGGCTTACAGCTCATACGCCATGAACTTCCCGCAAGTAGCCGTAGACGTAGATGCAGCCAAATGCAAGCGGGCAGGCCTCAGTCCCAACGATGTACTCGATGCATTGGGAGCGTACTGCGGAGGATCATACGTATCCAATTACAACAAATTCGGAAAAGTATACCGCGTTATGATCCAGGCATCTCCTGAATCACGTCTGGATCAGCATGCCCTGGACAATATGTTTGTACGCAACGGAGATGAAATGGCTCCTGTCAGCCAGTTTGTTACTTTACGCAATATACAGGGGGCAGAAATTGCCAAGCGATTCAATCTGTACAATACGATCAACGTCAACGTAAACGCGACAGAAGGATACTCCTCCGGTGAGGTTCAGCAAGCGATCAGGGAAGTAGCAGCACAGACCTTGCCTTCGGGCTACGGTTATGAATACGGAGGTATGGCCCGTGAAGAAGCCGGAAACAGTGGAGCACAGACCGTCTTCATCTATACCATCTGTGTCGTGCTTATCTACCTGATTCTTTCCTGTCTGTACGAAAGTTTTCTGGTTCCCCTTGCGGTCATTCTTTCCGTTCCGTTCGGACTGATGGGAAGTTTCCTGTTTGCCCGTATCGCCGGACTGGAAAACAACTTCTATTTGCAGACCGGAGCCATCATGCTGATCGGATTGCTGGCGAAAACAGCTATCCTGATCACAGAATATGCCATCGAACGGCGCCGTGCCGGAATGGGTATCATCTCTTCTGCTTACTCTTCCGCACAAGCCCGCTTCCGCCCCATCATCATGACTGTGCTCTGTATGATATTCGGTATGCTTCCGCTGATGTTCTCAAGCGGTGCCGGAGCCAATGGCAACAGTTCTCTGGCAACCGGTGTCGCAGGAGGTATGCTTATCGGAACATTGGCCCTGCTCTTCGTCGTTCCTGTATTCTTCATTGTATTTGAATACTTGCAGGAAAAGCTGCGCGGTCCCATGCAAAAGGAACCCGACCAACAGATTGTCTACGAAAAAGAACAGACTCTGATAGAAAAAAGTGCTTTTAATACAGAAAAATAAAGTATATGAAAACTCAAAATATAATTGCATTCAGCGCAACGCTTCTCCTGAGCAGTTGCGGAATCTATAGCAGCTATCAGCCTCAGACCTCCGTACCGGAAAACCTGTACGGAGAAGAGGTCGCCGTTTCCGATACAAACAGTATCGGAAACATCAACTGGCGCGACTTCTTTACCGATCCCTGTTTGCAGGAACTGATTGAAAAGGGTCTGCAACAGAACACAGACGTACAGACAGCCGGGCTGCGCGTCGAAGAAACAAAAGCTTCTTTACTTTCAGCCAAACTGGCCTTTCTCCCGTCTTTTGCCCTTTCGCCCCAGGGAGGTCTGAACACGGCAGAAAGTCAGGTTTCACGAACTTACACACTTCCGGTTACAGCCAGTTGGGAAATCGACATCTTCGGGAAACTGCGTAACTCCAAAAGACAGGCCAAAGCAGCTTACGCACAAAGCGAAGATTACAAACAAGCCGTATATTCCAGTTTGGTAGCGAACATAGCCAACACCTATTATACCCTGCTGATGCTCGACGAACAACTTGAAATCTCACGGACAACGGCTGAGACATGGAAAGAAACCGTCGAATCAACTCAGGCACTGATGGAAGCAGGACAGGCTGATGAAGCGGCCGTCTCCCAGATGAAAGCAACTTACTTTGAAGTGAAAAATTCCGTAATCGATCTGGAAGAACAGATCAATCAGGTAGAAAACAGCCTGTCACTCCTGCTGGCCGAAACCCCTCACCGGATCCAAAGAGGGAAACTTTCGGAACAAAACTTTCCGTAGCAACTCGCAGTAGGAATCCCTCTGCAGATGTTGTCAAACCGTCCGGATGTACGCGTTGCCGAAAGAGAACTGGAACAGGCTTTTTATGTTACCAATCAGGCCAATTCAGCTTTCTATCCGTCAATAACGTTAAGTGGAAGCGCCGGATGGACCAATTCCATCGGCGGACTGATTACCAATCCGGGGAAATTCGTTACTTCCGCCCTCGCCTCACTCACCGAACCCTTATTCAACCGGGGAACACTCATTGCCCGACGAAAGATTGCCAAAGCACAACAGGAAGAGGCCTTGCTGGCTTTCAGACAAAAACTGCTGGATGCCGGCTCGGAAGTGAACGACGCTCTGGTGTCCTATCAGACCAGCAAAAAGAAAAAAGAAAATTACGAACAGCAGGTCGCTTCCCTGGAAACTGCCTTCAACAGCACATCATTGCTGATGGAACACGGCAATACCACTTATCTGGAAGTGCTGACGGCACGTCAGACCTTGCTAAGCGCCCAACTGTCGCAAACCGCCAACCAATTTAAAGAGATACAAAGTATGATTAATCTCTATCAGGCCTTAGGCGGAGGAAAGAAACTGTAGTTCTGTTGTTTTTTTGACAAAAGCTTCTTAACCGGTCACATTCTAAGCTCATTCTTACTTATCATTCACGCTTCATATTCATTATACTGAGAGCCTGCCGGTTAAGGGCTTTTGTTTTTCTACCATAAAATCCACACATTTCAGCTATTTCACCAGCTCTTTCCTGATAAAAGATTTCTGTCTTCCACGACGCCGTTTCTATCAATCAGCCCCGGATTCAGAGCATCATTACAACCGGCGGGCTCCTTCGTTCTTCCGTCTGTTTTCGTTCGATTCTTTCCGATAAGAATGCCCCTGTTCTTTCCGTCCCGGACGATATTCCGGACGTTTGTCTGATTCGTGACGCCCCGGACGGGTAACCGGCTTTTCAGGACGAGGCGATGGAGAAGGCTTGACAGAAGGCTTCATTACGGGACGTCCCGGACGGCCTGGACGAACGGGAAGAGGTTTGGGAGGTGCAGGACGATGAGTAACATCCGGACGGGGAACCTTTTGGGGATGCGGATGCAGTCCCGGACGGAAATCATGTTTGCGGAAATCATCCCGGCAACGATAAAAGCCGGTATATACAGGATGATGATAGCGACCCGTAAAATGACGGCGATAATAGCTGGCTCCTCCAAAATGACAACGGGCATGAGCACCCCGATAAGTTAAATAATGAACCGGACGGGAAAAATAAAAATAATCATAATCCGTATATACCTTATATATTCTAAGGTAGCATACGTTATTCAAGGCGGAAACGGGACGGAAAAAATATTCAATTCCCATAAAACGCACATACTCCGGACTGGAAAGGATCCAGCGTAAATCATCGTTCCGCTCATCCAGAAAACGGTAATACGCATCAAGTGCAGCAGCATCCGCCCGGGCCATTCCGGAAAGATAGGGAGTAACATTGCTGAGGAAATCAAAATTAACCTCAAACAAATCATTATACTGATTCTGATTCAGATGCAACTCAAAGGCCATACGATCAGTCAGGAAACGGGCATTTACCCGGATATCTCCCAAGCCGGAGGCCGAAACAGGAAGCAGCATACAGGAAAAGACTGCCAGCAACCAAAACTTTTTCAAATACTGTTTCATACGCTTTTTCTTTTTTGATTACATTGCAAATTTAGCAAGGGAAAAAACTTCTTACAACAGATAATCCCCATGTTTGGATAGGAAGTCTCCTATTTTCATGGGGCATTTCCCTATTGGCACATAACAGCTTGTCCCGCCTACCGGCATTTCATCAGTAACAGGATTCCTCCGTTCGCCCCTTTATCAGGCCAGACGGATTCCTGTATCTTCCAAAACAATCAGACGTTTCTTATACAAATCTCCGACAGCTTTCTTGAATGTCTTCTTGCTGACACCGAAAGTCTCATAAATCACGCCGGCATCAGTTTTGTCATTCAAACTGATATGTCCGCCTTTTTCCTTGATATATTGAAGCAATGTTTCAGAGAAGTCATCCACTTTTTTGGCTCCGTAAGGCTGTAACTCAAGGTCGATCTTGCCGTCTTCACGCACCTGCTTGATATACGCTTTCAGCTTCATTCCCAGCTTGACCGGCTGGAAAATCTCATTCTGATAAAGCATACCGCTGAAACGATTGTCAACAATGACTTTAAATCCAAGATCTGTCTTTTGCCAGACCAGTACATCAACCTCCTCACCCCGGCGATACACGGGCTTTTCATCCGACAAATAACGTTCCACCTTGGCAGATGCCACAATGCGGAAACTTTCTTCATCCAAATGTACATGCACGATGTACCGGTTTCCCTTCAGCATCTTCATCTTCTGCTCACGGAAAGGAACAAACAAATCTTTCATCAGTCCCCAGTTCAGAAAGGCTCCGAACTGATTGACCCAGGCAACTTCCAGAGAGGCAAACTCACCCACCTGCACATAAGGATGCAATGTCGTTGCTACCAGACGTTCTTCCATATCCAGATAAATAAAAACGTTCAGAACATCTCCCGGTTTGCATCCGGCAGGAACATAACGTTTGGGGAGAAGAATTTCTCCGTCTTCATCTCCATTCAAGTAAACTCCGAAATCGACTTCCTTAACAACTTCCAGTTGATTATATCTTCCTAACGCTATATGACTCATAATCCTTTTATTTGGGGATAAAGGTACGGATTTATCTTCATATAAACGTGATTTCAGTATACGAATCTTGCTTTTCTGCTCTTTTCTTTATCCATCTCTGCCCCAACAAAGAAATACCGCACAAGAATATCTGAAATAAACTCTATCTTTGCAGAAGAAACCTGATTCTATAAAAACAAAAGAAAATGAAAAAACTATTGATCATCTGCCTGGCCGGAATATCCGGAATACTGACTACCGCATGCCAGGAAAAGAAAACAGAAAAAATTACCGTAAACTGGGCAACCTTCAACATTCGCTATGACAACCCGGCTGACAGCCTGAACAACTGGAAATACAGAAAAGACACCGTCGCAGCTTTTATCAAAGCGAACCAGCTGGACATTGTAGGCATGCAAGAGGTTTTACACAACCAGCTGGAAGATCTCAAACAGCGTTTATCCGAATATGCAGAAGTGGGAGTTGGACGTGAGGACGGAAAAACACAGGGAGAATATGCTCCGCTATTCTATCGGAAAGACCGGTTTGAAGCATTGGACAGCAATACGTTCTGGCTTTCACAATATCCCGACAGCGTAGGTTTCATCGGATGGGACGGTGCATGTACCCGCATTGCAACCTGGGCCAAACTGAAAGACCGGAAAACCGGAAAGATCTTCATGGCAGTCAACACCCACTTTGATCACATCGGAGTAGAAGCACGCAAAAACAGCGCTTTGCTGATCATTCAGAAGATCAAGGAAATCGTAGGCGACCAACCTGCCGTATTAACAGGCGATTTCAATGTTTCTGACCAATGGGATGCCTACACGACGATCACAACTAATTCTTTCGTTCTGAAAGATGCCTATAAAATCGCAGATAAACAAGAGGGAGTTAACTATACTTTCCATGATTTCGGACGCGAACCGATCGACAAACGCGAAAAAATAGACTTCATTTTCGTAACACCTCAGATAAAAGTAAAAGATACATCCATACCTCAGGAATCTCAAGGTGAAACCGGCTTCCTGTCCGACCACAACCCTCAATTGGCCACACTGGAATTCTAAATTTATTTCCACGAACCAAAATCTTTTTTCATCCGTCTTCCGCTTCCCTGCAATCATCCATTCAGGAAACGGAAGACGGCTTTTTCAACTTATATAAAACTTTTCAAACACTTTTTTTGCTAATTAGAAAAAAAAAATAACTTGCAGCAAGTTATCAATAAAGTAGGTCTGTATAAAAAGGAGGTGTCTGCAAAAACAATAAAAAAGACTAATAAGACAAAGTATTCCACTGAAAGGATATATGTGGAAAATATAAAGTTATCTAATACCTAAAAAAAACAATATGAAAATAAACAAATTAATAGTAGCAGCTATCATCACACTTATAGTTACTACAACAAGTTATGGAATTTATACTTACAATAAGCATAATTCTATGTCTGATTTAATGTTGGCTAACATTGAAGCTTTAGCTGACGATGAAGTTTCAATAACAGGCTGTCAACCTAACGGAGGTACATGTGTTATCTCAATAGGTGGAACCCATATCATAAAAGATGATCAACATCCATAATAAACAAAGAAGTGTGTTAAGAGAGCGAATATTATTAACTCTTTTAACACACTCTTATATATAAATTTCTATTATGAAAAGACTTTTTTATTTGTTAATCCTAACAATCAGCCTTCTGGGATGCCACCAAAAATCCTTATTTCCAGAAAAAAGAGCTCTGACAGGCAAAAGTTTGAATCTACGAGACAGCTTAAATCAGACAACAAGAATATTCGCCTGGAATAACAAACTATATGTCAAAGACTTTGACGGCACACATTTCATTCTGGTATATGATCTGCTCCAGAAAAAGTTCAGCCGTTGGATCACTAAAGGAGAAGCTCCTCATGAAGCCCTGTCCGTACAATCATTAGGCATTCATAATAATCAATTGTATATTTTTGATACAGGTAATCAAAACATAAAAATGTACAACGCCGATAACGGAGATTTTATATCTGGAAACGGCAGAATCAAACCATACGCAACTTTATTTGCCCGTCCTATAAATGATTCGCTATCAGTAGGATGCCCTTATTCGGACAGCATACGAGTCATCATGTTTGATAATACCGGAAAAACTTTGATAAAAAATTATGAATATCCTTTTGAATCATCGTTCTCCGCTTCCTATGCACACATGTTCGCTATGATGAACGATATAGTTGTACATCCAGCCGAACACAAATTTGCCATGGCCACTCAATATGCTTCCGCACTGCAAATATTCGAATGGAATGAAAAAGATATCCGTCTGCTTATAGAAAAAGATATGGAAGCTCCGGAATATGATATGAAGGATAATTCATTTCAGATAAACAATCGTACTAAATGGGGATATCTCTCATCCTCAGGTGATGAACAGTTTATTTATTTACTTTATTCAGGAGCTGTACAAAGTCAGGTAAAAAATCCTTGCATAGGAAATCACATTCACGTTTTCGACTGGGACGGCAATGCTATTGCAGAGCTGGAAGTTCCGGAAATGTTAAGTGCTATCTCTGTCTGTAATCAAAAACTTTATGGTATTCAGTCTGACGATTCTTTTGGATATGAAATTATGGAATATGATTTAAAGACACTTAACTTAAAATGATTGCCAGCATTAGCAAGTCCCAACAATCCATTTTCAAATTTACCAAGAATCAGCTGTCTTCCGCTTCCCTGCAATCATCCATTCAGGAAACGGAAGACGGCTGATTTTTATATCCTATCCGGAGTATAAAAACTCATTTGATCTCTCCCTGAAAAATCTGACGCCGGTAAAGAGCCGGCGAAATACCATAGCACCGCTTAAAGAATTTTCCGAAAGCAGACTGGTCACTGAAAAAAAGCTGGTCTGACACACTTTGTATACTATAATCCGGATTACGCAAAGCCAGCTTGGCTTCTTCAAGCAGAAGTTCATCAATAATCATACGGGCCGTTTTCCCATATAAACGCTTCGTGACCGCCGTAAGTGTATTGGCCGAAATCCCCAACTGCTCACAGTACCACTTTACTTCATGATGTTCCCGACAATGTACATGAGCCAAATGAAGAAAATGACCTCCCGAATCTCCCCACTTATAAAGCTCCGCAGGCTGAAGCACAGAGCGGCATTGACGGAATACCACATTCCAAAATTCACATAAAAAAGCGCACATCAGACTTTGGACAAGCTCTCTCCGAAACACATCGATCCGTTCCGTCATTGATGAAAACAAAGCAGAAACCAGTGATTCCATTCTGACAGCATCTTCGGAAGAAAATAAAATAAAAGGACTTTGTGCAAAAGCCATCATCCGCTCAGATATACGGGTCCTGAGCTTGGACGTTACTTCATGAAAAAATCCAGTCTTTGCGGCCATCAAATAGACTTCTACCTCTCCTTTCAATTCAATATTTTCCCAACGGTTAGGAAGCACGAAATCAATATAAGCCGGAGCAAGCAAGCCTATCCGATTACCATTCAATGTAAGATGCAGCTCCCCACGCATAATAAACAATGCAGCATGATCATGGCGTCCGTCCGGTAATCCATAATTCAGCAAGCCTCCGTCACCTTCCAGCCTGACCATCACCAGCTCATTTCCACAATTCACCATGTCTCCCCTGCATTCATCAGTCTCCTTGTCCCGAATCCAGTCAGATACAAAATCCTTTAAGTTTCTCATACTCCCTTATTTATTCATCCTTTCAGGTTATACCCGATAAAAATCCCATGCACCAGATTCTTTAAGAATCATTCTCTAAAGATGACGTAAAAGTAAGAGGAAGAACTTATAAACCGAAGTTTTTTTCACTTATTAAAAATTATAAAGCAAAAAAGTCGTAAAGCGTGAATTCAAACCAATCGCTGGTGAAATCGAACCAAAAGAAGAACTTGCATTGCCAATAACTTTGCGTCATAAAACTTTAAACGAATTAAGTTAAAAATGAAAAGATTGTTTTTACAAGCAAGTGCATGGATCCTTTGTATCCTGCTTGCAACTGCCTGCAAGAATGCCCCTCAAAACATGAATGGAGGAAGCTACAAAACGATGGAAGTAACACGAGGCACACGCACACTGAACCCAAATTATACCGCGGTCATCAACGGACGGCAAAGTGTGGAAATACGCCCTCAAGTAAGTGGAACCATTACGCAAATCTGTATTGACGAAGGTGCCAAAGTGAAAAAAGGCCAGACTCTGGTAATTATTGACCAGGTACCTTATGAAGCAGCCTTGCAAACAGCCGTTGCAAATGTCAAGAATGCAGAGGCCGCAGTTGCAACGGCCCGGCTCATGGCAGAAAGCAAAGAAGAATTATTCAAAGAACATGTTGTTTCTGATTTTGATCTGCAAACGGCACGAAACAGTCTCTTTCAGGCTGAAGCAACTCTGGCACAAGCCAAAGCCGACGAAATTAATGCCAGAAACAATCTGTCATATACAGAGGTTAAAAGTCCTGTCGATGGTGTATCCGGCATGCTGCCTTACCGAGTCGGAGCTCTTGTCGATGCTTCGATCTCTACTCCGCTGACTACGGTTTCCGACGACGAAGAAATGTATGTGTACTTTTCGATGACAGAAAGCCAGATTCTTCCCCTGATACGTGCAAACAAGACACTGGAAGAAGCGCTCAAGCAAATGCCGGAAGTTGAACTTCAGTTAAGTGACGGTCTGACATATAATCACAAAGGCAAAATTGATGCCATCAGCGGAACCATTGATGCTAATACCGGAGCCGTAAGTCTGCGAGCAACGTTCCCCAATCCGGAACACATGCTTCGGAATGGAGGAAGCGGTACCATCATTTTTCCTTATGTAAAAGAAAATGCACTGATTGTTCCACAGGAAGCTACTTACGAAATACAAGATAAGATTTTTGTCTATAAGGTTGTAGACGGAAAAGCCACTTCAGCCCAGGTAGAAGTGTTCCCGGTCAACAACGGAAAGGAATATATCATTGAAAAAGGCCTGAAAGAAGGTGATATCATTATCGCAGAAGGTGCCGGACTGATACAGGAAGGAACAGTCATCACTCCGTCTGATTCCAATGACCAACCGGCTCAATAATCATTGAAAAGGAGGATTTATCATGAAACTCAGAACATTTATCGACCGTCCCATTCTGGCATGCGTCATTTCAGTCCTGATTTTGATGCTGGGACTTATCAGTCTCTTCAATTTGCCAATGGAACAATATCCTGACATTGCACCGCCTACCGTAATGGTTTCTACCAGTTATACGGGTGCCAATGCAGAAACTGTACAAAAAAGTGTTATCGTTCCTCTGGAAGAAGCCATCAACGGTGTGGAAAACATGACTTACATGACTTCTACATCCACCAACAACGGCTCTGGAAGCATCACTGTTTATTTTAAACAGGGAACAGATCCCGACATGGCTACCATCAATACCAAAAACCGTGTTTCCGAAGCTGAAGGACTGTTACCTGCCGAAGTAACCAAAGTTGGTGTCACCGTTGAAAAACGACAGAACAGTACACTAAAAATATTGACTCTATATAGTCCCGACAACAGTTATGACCAGACTTTCATCAACAACTATTTCAAGATCAATATCGAACCTCGCCTGTCCCGTATTACAGGTGTAGGAAATGTCAATGTGATGGGTGGAGATTATGCCATGCGTATCTGGCTGAATCCACAGGTTATGGCACAATATTCACTGGTACCCGATGATGTCATCAGTGCGTTGGGTGACCAGAACGTAGAAGCTGCAACCGGAACATTAGGAGAAGACTCGGAGAATACTTACCAGTATACTTTAAAATACCGCGGCCGTTACGAGACATCTGAAGAGTTCGGCAACATCGTTATCAAATCACTTGCCAACGGAGAAGTCCTCAGACTAAAAGATATCGCCAAGGTTGAGCTCGGAGCTCAAAGCTATGCTTACAACAGCGAAATCAACGGACATCCGGGAGCAACGTGTATGATTTCACAAACAGCCGGTTCAAATGCCAACGAAATCATTCAGGAAATTGATAAACTGACAGAGGAAATTTCCAAGGAACTGCCCAAAGGCCTGGTTCTGTCCGACCTGATGAGTACAAAAGACTTCCTGGATGCCTCTATCCATGAAGTTGTAAAAACTTTGATCGAAGCCATTCTGCTGGTTATCCTGGTTGTTTACGTTTTCCTGCAAAGCGTACGGTCAACCATCATTCCGGCAGTATCCATTATTGTTTCACTGATCGGAACATTTGCTTTCCTTTATCTGGCCGGATTCAGCCTCAACCTGCTGACACTCTTCGCACTGGTTCTGGTTATCGGTACGGTAGTCGATGATGCAATCGTCGTAGTCGAGGCCGTACAGGCGAAATTCGATGAAGGCGAACGCTCGCCTTACAAGGCAACCACAGGCGCCATGGACGGAATTGCTGCCGCCATCGTTACCACTTCTCTGGTATTCATGGCCGTATTTATTCCATCTTCTTTCATGGGAGGAACCAGCGGTACATTCTACATGCAGTTCGGTCTGACCATGGCTGTTGCAGTAGGTATATCAGCCATCAATGCCCTGACATTAAGTCCGGCCTTGTGTGCGCTTATCATGACGCCTCACATTGACACGACCACGGGACAGAAATTAAGTTTCTCTACCCGTTTTCACCATGCTTTCGAAGCATCGTTCAACCGGCTTATCCTGCGTTACAAAAATGGAGTAAAATGGTTTTTCCGTCGCAAATGGGTTGTCGGAACGGCTTTGGTAGCCAGCATGGCCTTACTGGCGGTATTGATGAAGACAACCAAGACCGGTCTGGTTCCTGATGAAGATATGGGATGTATCTTCATGAACGTCACGACTCCTCCCGGAAGCAGTCTTTCACAGACCATCAAGGCGATGTCTGAAGTAGAAAACAGCATCAAGGATATTCCACAAATCATGAGCTACTCCAACGTGAGTGGTTACAGTATGATGGGAGGACAGGCTCCTTCCGGCGGTATGCTGATTATCCGTTTAAAGCCCTGGGAGGAACGTCCGGAGAAAAAAGACGAAATTAATGCTGTCATTGCTGAAATCTACAAACGTACGGCTAATATCAAATCGGCAAAGCTCTTTGTCTTTGCCCAGCCGACCATCATGGGTTATGGTATGGGAAGCGGTTTTGAACTTTATGTACAGGACCGTGCCGGAGGTGACATCAATACACTTCAGAAATACACAACCGATTTCATCGCTGCCCTGAACCAGCGTCCTGAAATTCAGATGGCGTATACTTCATTTGACACCAAATTCCCTCAATACACCGTCGAAGTGGATGCTGCCCGATGTCAGCGCGCAGGGATTACAACGACTGATGTTCTCAGTGTCTTATCCGGTTTTATCGGAGGTAACTATTCGTCAAACTTGAACCGTTTCTCCAAGCTTTACAGAGTCATGGTACAGGCAGATAAAGTCTATCGCCTTGACAAGGATGCCCTGAACAACATGTTTGTACGAACCTCATCCGGAGAAATGGCTCCCATCGGGCAGTTTGTTACACTGACCAAGGTATACGGAACCGAAACACTGACCCGGTTCAATTTGTACAACTCCATTCAGGTTAATGGTCTTCCTGCCGACGGATACAGTACCGGAGAAGCCATTGCTGCCATTGAAGAAGTAGCCAAACAGACACTCCCCGTTGGATACGGATATGAGTTTGGAGGTATTACACGTGAAGAAGCCGGAAGCGGAAGCAATACGATCATTATCTTTGCTATCTGTATCATCTTTGTCTTCCTTATTCTTTGCGCACTCTACGAAAGCATTTTCGTACCGCTAGCTGTCATGCTCAGCGTACCTTTCGGATTGATGGGAAGTTTCCTCTTTGCCAAGATGTGGGGACTGGAAAACAATATTTACATGCAGACCGGTCTGATCATGCTGATCGGATTGCTGGCTAAAACAGCCATTTTGCTGACCGAATACGCATCAGCCCGTCGCCGTCAGGGCATGACCATCGCTCAGGCCGCTGTCTCGGCAGCCGGTGTCCGCCTGCGTCCGATTCTGATGACGGCTCTTACCATGATCATCGGATTGCTTCCGCTGGTATTTGCTTCCGGTGCAGGAGCAAACGGAAACATCTCACTCGGAGTAGGAACAGTTGGCGGTATGATTGTGGGTACACTTGCTTTGCTTTTCGTTGTTCCGACCTTGTTTATCGTGTTCCAGACTTTACAGGAAAAACTAATGCCGACACGCAAAAGAGACGAGGATTAATCAGAAAACAATTTCAAATTAAAAAAAGATGAAAAGACTATTTATAGCTGCCCTTTCTTTAATGGCAACCGGTTGCGGCATATATAACCGATACGAACGGCCTGATTCCGTCCAGGTGGAAGCAGACAGTCTCTATCGCACGGAAAATGCCCCCGATACAACATCCTCCCTTGCTTCGCTCAAATGGGAGGAACTGTTTACGGATCCTTATTTGCAGTCGCTCATCCGCCGCGGTCTGGAAGCAAATACGGACTTACAAACTGCTGTTCTGCGCGTAGAAGAAGCTCAAGCCACTCTCCGTTCGTCCAGACTGGCCTACCTTCCTTCAGTACAACTTGACCCGCAGGGTACGCTCTCCAGCTACGACGGAAGCAAAACACAAAAGACATATTCTCTCGGTGGTTCTGCATCGTGGGAAATCGACCTGTTCGGAAAACTGACAAATGCCAAACGTCAGTCACGGGCCGCTCTCCTGGAAAGTGAAGCCTACCGACAGGCCATGCAGACTCAGGTCATAGCTACCGTAGCAGAAAGCTATTATTCACTGCTGATGCTTGACGAGCAGATCAGAATAACCGGACAGACGGTTGAAAGCTGGCGGGAATATGTTCAATCCCTGCAGGCCCTGATGAAAGCAGGAGAAGCCGACCGAGCAACATTAAGCCAGGCTGAAGCTTCACGCCTGAGCGCCGAAGCCTCTCTCCTCTCTCTTCAGCAACAGGTGTCTGAACAGGAAAACGCCCTGTGCAGTTTTATTGGAGAAGCTTCCAGAAATATTGAACGCAGCACTCTGGACGAGCAACAGTTTCCACAGGAAATGTCAGTAGGTTTACCTGTTGAATTGCTATCCCGGCGTCCGGATGTCCGTCAGGCTGAAGCTTCCCTGATGCAAGCTTTCTATGCGACCAATTCCGCCCGTTCAGCTTTCTATCCCAGCATAACCCTGAGCGGAAGCGCCGGATGGACCAACAGTGGAGGTGCTGCCATTGCAAATCCCGGCGCCTGGTTGCTGCAAGCCGTAGGATCTCTGGTTCAGCCGCTCTTCAACCGCGGACAAAACATTGCCAATCTGAAGATCGCCAAGGCCCAGCAACAGGAAGCCTTACTTGCTTTCAAACAATCTTTGCTCGATGCAGGACAGGAAGTCAACAATGCGCTGACCCAATGGCAGACAGCCAGAGAACGCATCCGGCTGGAGAATGAACAAGTAAAACATCTGGAGACAACTGTCTCTGATACCCGCCTGCTGATGAAATATGGTACCATCAATTATTTGCAGGTACTAACCGCACGTCAGTCCCTTCTTTCAGCCCAGCTGAATCTGGCCTCCGACCGATATAATGAAATACAAGGTGTTATAAATCTTTATCACGCTCTGGGAGGAGGATGCTGACAGTATCCTCACTTCATCTATTCATGCAGAAAAATCCGTATGCCTCGCGACGAAGCGTACGGATTTCTTTTTTTCAGGGAGGTCAAACCTGTCAATTAATTGCTAACTTTGTCCCATCATTATCAAGCATTGAAACATCATGAACTATCTTTCCAAATGGCGCCGAAAATGGCATCAGTTCCTGCACGACGAAGACCTGAAACAACGAATCTATTCCATCGTATTCGAATCTGATACCCCGAAAGGGAAACTTTTTGACATCATTCTGATCGGAAGCATTACGCTCAGCGTACTGCTCGTCATTCTGGAAAGCATGCACATATTTCCCCATTCGGCTTATCTGGCCCTGCGGATCACGGAATATATCCTCACGTTTTTCTTCACCGTAGAATATCTGGCACGCATTTATTGCCTGAAGCAGCCCCGCAAGTACATTTTCAGTTTCTTCGGCATCGTCGACCTGCTGGCTACACTTCCCGTCTACCTGAGCTTTTTCCTTCACGGTTCCCACTATTTGCTGGTGATCCGTGCATTCCGGCTCATCCGGGTGTTCCGTATCTTCAAGCTCTTTACATTCATCAACGAAGGCAATCTTCTTCTGCGCTCCCTGTGGATCAGTGCTCCCAAGATTTCCATCTTTTTCTTTTTCGTGCTCATTCTTGTCACCTCCATGGGAACGGTCATGTATATGATTGAAGGAAATGTGCCCGACTCGCAGTTCAATAACATTCCCAACAGCATCTACTGGGCCATTGTCACGATGACCACAGTAGGCTATGGGGACATCACTCCCGTTACACCGACCGGCCGTTTCCTCTCGGCCGTCATCATGCTCATCGGTTACACCATCATTGCCGTACCTACCGGAATCGTTTCGGCTACCATGGTAAGCGAACATAAAAAACAGGAGAAACGCCGCTGCCCTCGCTGTCACCGTGACGGACATGAGTTTGAAGCCCTCTATTGCAAATACTGCGGTGCCAGACTGAAACAGGAAAAGCCTGAAACGCCCGAAAAGGAACGTCGTGCAGACGAACGTTTCTGATTCTGAAAAAAGGCCTCGGGCTTTTAAAAAAACGTTTCGACGTTTTCATAAAAAGATTTCGGCGTTTTAAGGAAAAGAATTCGACGTTTTTCTTCAAAGACGGGCTCCGCATAATCACCTGAATTACAACACATCATTAAAGGCATAGTCAAGAATCGTCCAGTGCAGTTCCTGACTGACTTTACTTTTCGGGAATTTATTTTCAGACTTTGCTGGCCGGAACTGTTGAAAAGACATACCTGACAAAAAGAACAATTTCACTTTTTTTCTCATCCGGGCATAGTGGATTTATCCCGAAACGCCGTCATAATAAAATAAACACCCGCTAAAATCACTGAAGGATGAACAAAGCAAACATAGACATCGATACTACTTTCAAATACTACTACCGACCCTTATGCCTGTATGCCATTCATTATGTCCGGAACATGGAACTGGCAGAAGACATCGTACAGGACAGCTTTTCCGCTTTATGGGAAAAGCTCAACGAACAGGAGCATCCGATTGAAAACCTCAAAGCATACCTATATACCATGGTACGCAACCGCAGTCTGGACTATCTGAAAAAGGAACAACTTTTCGACATGTCCCTTTCTCCTGCCGATCTAGAAGAAACACTTACTGATGAAGAGGCAGAAAATCGCTCACTTATGGAAGCACGGATGTGGACAGCCATTGATGCTCTGCCTGAACGATGCCGGGAAGTTTTTCTGCTGAACAAACGTGATGGCATGAAATACAAGGAAATTGCCGAACTCTTCGGCATCTCCGTCCATACGGTAGACAACCACATCACCAAGGCACTCCGGCTGATCCGGGAGGGTGCGAAAAAAATCTATACCTTTCTGTTTAACTAATATTCACGAGGAAGCCATAGGGACATTTCACCAATTCTTCCTCTTAGCGATGTAACTTCAAACTACAGATGTATGAAAGAATTAGAAAACAAATGCCTCCGGTTTGTCCTGCATTACTATCAGAAAGATAAACTGGATACACCGAAAGCCTTGAAAGCATTCAAAGAGAAAAACCGGATCTCTGTACACAAACACTCCTCTTTCCGTACTTTCCTGTTTACATCAGGAGCTGCTGCCATAATCCTGCTGGCAGTGGCTCTGCATACAGTGCTCCGTCCGGATTCCGAACGAACCGTGATTACCGCACATGCCCAACGGGTGAACTATCTGCTTCCGGACAGTTCTCTCCTGACCTTGTACCCTTATTCTTCGGTCAGCTTCTGCAAGCAAACCTATCAGAACGACCGGCGTGAAATTCAGATGAAAGGAAAAGTTGCATTTACTGTCAGACACGATGAAACCCGCCCCTTCCGTGTACTGGGCCGGCTTACACAAACAGTCGTGCTGGGAACGCAGTTCACAGTCGACGAAAGCCGGCAGGACACCGCTTCCGTGCAAGTAACAACAGGTAAAGTCCGGCTCATTTCGCTACAGGGAACGGAAAGTGTTATCCTGACCAAAGGCATGACTGCACAAATCGTCAAAGGGGAAACGAAGCCTCGGGTGATCTCTCAAAAGCAGGAAATCCGAAAAGGCAGCTTCCAGTTTGAAAATACACCGCTGTCTCAGGTCCTTGAACAACTGTCCCGATATTATCAGGTACGCCTCACGACACAGGCATCCGACAGACGACTGACAGCCCGATTTGAAGAACGCAGTCTGGATGAAATCATTGAGATCATTGAAAAGGTGTTGAAGGTCAAAATCAGAAAGGAGAAACCATGAGAGTGCTTTTCAGTATGCTGATCGTCTGCATCTGGCTGAGTGCAGCCGCTCAGTCCGGACAGACAGAGATGAGTAAAGCCATCGGGCAGATGCAGCAATTGTATGGAATGAATTTCGTGTACGATGCCTCTCTGACTGCTGTCAGACCGAAACAAAAACCCCTGCCTGACAAAACGCTGGCTGAAAATCTCAGGCGAGTGTTCGGAGGAACGGGTATCCAATGGGAAATACAGGACAAGCATGTTCTGCTGTTGCGTCCCAATCTGTATACCTTTTCCGGCTACATCCGCCTGGAAAACGGAGAGTCGCTGATCAATGCAACCGTATTCGATGCCGGAACCCAAACGGGAACTCTCAGCAATGAACACGGTTTCTTCAGCATGACGCTCCCCGAAGGGAATCATGTCATCCGCTTTTCGTATGCCGGTTGTCAGGAAGTGAACAAAGCAATCAGCCTGCAGGCCGACCACACGGAAACCGTTTATCTGAAAGAAAACATCACTTCATTGGGAGAAGTAGAAATCAGGGCCGACCTGAATTCACCTCTCCGCACGACACAAACCGGCAAGATATCACTGACTCCCGAACGGCTGAATCCCGGATTTTCACTGTTGAGTTCACCCGATCTCGTAAAGACTCTTCAGTCGCTTCCCGGCATCTCATCCGGAACAGAACTGCTTTCCGGATTATACGTTCACGGAGGCAGGAATGATGAAAATCTGTTTCTGCTTGACGGAACTCCCGTTTATCAAATCAATCACCTGGGAGGGCTGTTCTCTGCATTCAATACGGATATCGTCAAGAATGTGGACTTTTACAAAAGCGGATTCCCGGCCCGTTACGGAGGACGGACCTCTTCCGTCATCGACGTGCGTACCAGAGACGGAAACATGAAAGAACATCACGGCACTTTTTCTATCGGACTCCTTGACGGAAGAATCCAATGGGAAGGTCCGATCGTAAAAGACAAGACTTCCTTCAACATTGCCATGCGAAGAAGCTGGGCAGACCTGATTACTGCCCCGGCCTTCCTCCTCCAGAACCGTCTCAATCCGAATGACAAACAGAATATGCGTTATGCCTTCCATGATATCAACGGCAAACTGACCCACCGCTTTTCCGACAGAAGCCGGATCTCGCTGAGTCTGTATTCAGGCAACGATCTGCTGAAAGGAAAGAGCAATCAGAAATTCCAGATCTTCTCGGACGAAACGCTTCAGGAACTTTATCAGGCTAATTTCAAGCTGAGATGGGGAAACCTGAACACGGCACTGGCATGGAACTATCAGTTCAATCCGAAATTATCGGGTAACTTTGCAGCCGTCTATACGCATAATTCTTCCATGTACGACTATCTGGAAGACGACCGTTACCTGAAGGACAAGCAGCTACAGTCCCATACACGAATGGAGCGCTACAACCATTCAACCATTCACGATGCAGGCTATTCCGTCGAATTTGACTACCGCCCGAACGGAAAACACCACATCCGTTTCGGAAGCAATTACCTATATCATCTGTTCCGTCCGCAAAGCCAGGCTTCAAAGAACCTGAGCGGAAACCAGGAAGAGGCAGACAGCATCTGGAGCAGAAGCCGGAATATTCATAGAGGACACGAACTGTCTGTGTATGCGGAAGACGACGTGACTCTAAGCCGTAAGCTGAGGGTCAATGCCGGACTTCGGTACACACTCTATCAGACAAACGGATCGGCCTTTCACTCTCTGGAGCCTCGTTTCGCTCTCAGCTATCAGTGGACTAAAGATCTGACCCTGAAATTGTCCTATACCGAAATGAGTCAGTTCGCCCATCAGCTTTCAAGCACTTATCTGAACCTGCCCACCGACTGCTGGGTTCCTTCTACTTCCCGCATACGGCCGATGCATTCCCGGCAACTGGCAGGAGGTCTGTACGCCCGGTTGCTTCCGCAACTCAGTCTGAGCCTGGAAGGTTACTACCGTTTCACGGAACGTCTGCTGGAATACGACACGGGAAACAATCTGATGCTTCCTGCCGACAAGTGGGAAAATCTGGTCCGGACCGGAAACGGAAAGAGTTATGGCCTGGAAGCCCGCCTGACTTTCGCCAATACACAGAATGCGCTGGAGGCCAATTACACCTTGTCGTGGACAAAAGAAAAATTCAAGGACTTCTATCCGGACTGGTATCCCGGGAAGTTTGACAACCGGCACAAGCTGAACCTTGCGTTCAGTCACAAGTTCAATCAGAGAATTGACTGTTATGCTGCATGGACTTACCACAGTGGAGACCGCGCAACGGTGCCCACCCAGTACGTTCAGGGACCTTCCCTGCCGGGCATCCCTGACTCCGGTTATGCGGAACTGATTTATGAAAGGCCGAACAACATCACACTGCCTGCCTACCACCGGCTGGATTTTGGAATCAACTTCCGACGCACAACCAAACGGGGATTCGAACGCATCTGGAATATCAGTATTTATAATGTCTATTGCCGGATCAATCCATTTTACACCAAGGTGGAGCAAACAACAGACGGAAGTTTCAGAGGAAAAAGCTTCGGAATCTTTCCGATCCTGCCTTCTTTCAGTTATACACTTAAATTTTAAACACATGAGATTGAATAAATACCTGTCGGGAGCGGCCATCCTGAGCCTGATTTCCTCCTGTACTTATTATATCCCGCTGGACAACGTAAACGAACCTTCCAAACTGGTATTGTACTGTTATCCGGGAAACGGAGAAAACACAGTTGTCCGGCTCTCGCGCAGCCTGCCGGTCGGAAGCAAAAATATTCCGGAATTCTCAGCAGAAAGAGCTGAAGTACATTTCTTTCTGAACGGAGAGGAGCAGCCTCTTCAGTGGACGGACGACTCACTACCCGGAATCCCGGCACAGAGTTTCTACCGGCCGGGCAGACTGAACGACAAGGATCTTGTCAGAATCACGGCAGCGGCAGATGAGATGAAAGCTGTCACATCGTCAACTGTCGTTCCGGCTCCGTTCCTCGCCGACTCCATCCGGATGGAACGGGAACCGTCGGATCCCGGCAAGCTTCTGTTCCGGATTCATTTCACAGACCGGCAGGACACAGACAATTACTATGCAGTAAGAGTGGAATGCAGACAGACGAACTACCTTAACGGAGATTATAAAGAATGGATTTATGCTGTCAACTTTGATCTGGACAAAGAGCCGCTGCTGAATACGAACTCCGGTCTGGATGACATTCTGATGAGAGAAGAAAATTATTATCAGGACCTTTATTTCTGGGACGACAGCCAAATCCGCGGAAAGAGTTATACTCTCCGGCTAAGGGCTAATTATCTGCCCGATTCTGAAGATACCTATGACACACCGGAAGGAGAAGTGCATACCATCTATAAATACCAGTATCGGATCAGTCTTTACAGTTTGTCGGAAGAATTCTACAAGTATCTGAAATCCATGAATGACCAGCACAACAACGAACTGGGCAAAACCGAACTGGCACCGATTCGTGCCACCTATACCAACGTCACAAACGGTATCGGTCTGGTAGGGGGATGCCGGTTCACGCAGACCGGTTGGCTCGACAATCTTCCGGCAGAATAAGATATCTTTCAGCCCGCCCCACTCTGCATGGCGGGCTTCTGATTTTTATTTGCCCGCCGGATGAGGATAATTCACGACTTCTCCGTATCTTTACCTGCAGAACCAAACCATCAAAGAAGTTCATTGATATGATTAACGAATACCAATTAAGAATTCTGCCCGAACAGGCAGCCAGCGAACAAAGTATCAAACAATATGTCAGCCGTGAAAAGGGAATAGACATCCGTACCATTCAGGCCGTACGCATCCTGAAGCGAAGCATCGATGCACGCCAGCGGACCATTTACGTCAATCTGAAAGTACTGGTATTCATCAACGAAATGCCGGAAGATGACGAATTTGTGCATACCGAATATCCCAATGTGGAAGGAAAACCGCAAGTCATCGTAGTAGGTGCCGGACCGGGAGGACTGTTTGCAGCCCTGCGTCTGATCGAACTCGGACTGCGCCCTGTCGTTGTGGAACGCGGAAAGAACGTACGCGACCGCAAGGCCGACCTGGCACGCATCAGCCGGGAACACAAAGTTGATGCGGAATCCAATTACAGTTTTGGTGAAGGGGGCGCCGGAGCTTACTCCGACGGAAAGCTCTACACCCGCAGCAAGAAAAGAGGAAGTGTAGACAAGATTCTGAATGTATTCTGCCAGCACGGGGCCAGCACTTCCATCCTGATCGACGCACATCCGCACATCGGAACGGACAAACTCCCGCGGGTCATTGAAAACATGCGGAACACGATTTTGGAATGTGGCGGAGAAGTCCACTTCCAGACACGGATGGATGCCCTGCTCATCGAAAACAACAAAGTGGCAGGAATCGAGACAAATACCGGAAAGACATTCCGGGGACCTGTAATCCTGGCCACGGGACACTCTGCACGCGATGTTTACCGGTGGCTTTATGCGAACGGGGTTCCTGTTGAAGCCAAAGGACTTGCCGTCGGAGTCCGCCTGGAACATCCTTCCATGCTGATTGACCAAATCCAATATCACAATAAAAACGGACGTGGAAAATACCTGCCTGCTGCCGAATACAGCTTCGTCCAGCAGGTGGAAGGACGCGGCGTTTACAGTTTCTGTATGTGTCCCGGAGGTTTCGTCGTTCCCGCAGCCAGCGGACCGCATCAGCTGGTTGTCAACGGAATGAGCCCGAGCAACCGCGGAACGCAATGGAGCAACTCGGGCATGGTGGTGGAAATCCGTCCGGAAGATCTCACCGATCCTGCTCTCCAGCCGCAGGCTCTTGAGCTGATCGCCGGTTCAGCAGAAGCAGAAACCGAACGGCTGATCCGGGAAAGCAAGGCAAGCAGCGGCAATGATATCCATCCGCTGGCTGTAATGCACTTTCAGGAAAAGCTGGAAATGCTTTGCTGGCAACAGGGAAACATGCGGCAGACAGCCCCCGCACAGCGTATGGCAGACTTTACCCGGCAGAAGCTGAGTTATGACCTGCCCAAGAGTTCCTACAGTCCCGGACTGGTATCTTCTCCTCTGCACTTCTGGCTGCCTCCTTTCATCAGCGGACGCCTCAGCAAAGGATTCCAGCTGTTCGGTAAAAGTTCAAGGGGCTTCCTCACCAACGAAGCTGTCATGATTGCCGTCGAGACACGTACTTCTGCTCCGGTGCGCGTGACACGTGACGGAAACACACTGCAACACATTACCGTAGAAGGACTCTTCCCCTGTGGAGAAGGAGCCGGTTATGCCGGAGGAATTGTTTCTGCCGGAATCGACGGTGAACGGTGTGCCGAAGCTGTGGCAGCCTATCTGGAAGCTCGTCCTCAGGCATGATCAAATCTGCTGCCAGACAAACAAGAATCCCCATAAAAACAAGAAGGTGTCAGAACGCAAATCCTGACACCTTCTGTCTGTTTTAAGGCATTCCGTCCCGCGAAAGGGACGGAAACATTTTACTTCTTCTGTTCTTTCAGCTTCTCTTCAATCGGATCCTGATACTGCTTCTGCAACTTCACCAGTTCCTGTTTCAGCTCTTCCGTAATCTTTTCATATCCCGGTTTGCCGAAAAGATTATGCATTTCAGTCGGATCTTCCTTCAGATCATACAACTCCCATTCATCAATGTCATTGTAGAAATGAATCAGTTTGTAACGGTCTGTACGCACTCCATAATGGCGTTTCACCATGTGTTCTGCCGGATATTCATAGAAATGATAGTACAGCGACTTGCGCCAGTCTGCCGGTTTCTCGCCTTTCAGCAGCGGCAACAGAGATACTCCCTGAATATCTTCCGGAATCGGAGCACCAGCCAGATCCAGGAAAGTCGGAGCATAGTCGATGTTCTGTACCAGCTGAGGAATATCTCCCCGAGTCTGGAAATCTTTCGGCAGATGCATGATCAACGGTGTACGCATGGATTCTTCATACATGAACCGTTTGTCGAACCATCCGTGTTCGCCCATATAGAATCCCTGATCAGAAGTATAAACAACCAGCGTATTGTCCATCAGACCTTTTTCCTCCAGATAGTCAAGTACACGACCTACATTGTCATCCAGAGTCTTTACAACCTTCGCATAATCGCGCATATAACGCTGGAACTTCCATTCGGCCAGTTCCTTTCCCTGCGGATTCTTTTTATAAAACTCTTCGATGATAGGTTCATAGAAAGCATCATACTGCTTGCGTTCTTCCGGATCCAGGCGTCCGATGAAGCTTTCGTACGTGCTCTTCAGCGGAGTTTCCTTGTCCTTGCGGTACATCTTGGTATCATAAATGATATCCATGTCTTTCCAGACGCTCATCTCCTGTGCGGCAGCAGCAGGACGTCCTTCGTAGTCATCATAGAAGTTTTCCGGCATGGGGAACGTCTTGTCTTCATACAAAGACAGGTATTTCAGCTCAGGAAGCCAGTTGCGATGGATTGCCTTGTGATGAATGAACAGGCAGAAAGGCTTTTCCTTATCCCGCTGATTCTCCATCCAGTCAATACTCATATCCGTGATCAGGTTGGTCAGATAACCTTTTTTCTCAATGGTATCATTTTCCATGGTGATGAATCTCGGATTGTAGTAATCGCCCTGTCCCGGAAGAATTTCCCAATAATCGAATCCCGTAGGCAAGCTTTCCAGATGCCACTTTCCGATAATTGCCGTCTGATATCCTGCTTTCTGAAGCAGCTTCGGCATGGTCTGCTGGGATCCGTCGAATACACAGGTTGTATTGTCTGTAAATCCGTTGGCATGGCTGTGTTTGCCGGTCAGCATACAGGCACGGCTCGGTCCGCTCAGGGAATTGGCAACAAAACTGTTGACGAAACGCACGCCATCATTAGCGATCCGGTCCAGATTCGGAGTCTCAACATACCGTGTGTCGTAACAACTCATCATCTGAGCCGTATGGTCATCAGTCATGATGTAAACAATGTTGTATTGTTTCGCGGCTTCTTTCTGCTGAGAGGCACAGCCGGACAGTACGGGCAGCAGGGCTGCAACGCCCGCTACCGAACCAATGAAAGGGTGACAAGTTAATGGTCTCATAAATAAAACTTTTTTCTTGCTAAAACTAACAGGTATACGACAGGGTTACTTGGTTATTTCATTATAAACCTTCAGGTTCGTCACACGTCCCTTGAATGATCCGGCCTTCTCAAGCGGGAAAACAAGTGTACGTACATAATTCATGGAGTCTTTTCCACCATTGAAATAACGTTTCTGGATATCCATCTTTTCAATCAGCTGATCGTTGATGAACAAGGAAGTGGAAACATTGTCCCCCTGTACTTTTACATGAACTTTCTCACCCGGATACGGACGGTAGTTGAATGTGTTCAGATAACCGTCACGGGCAAAGCCGAACAGACCGCTGACAGGATCTGCCAGATAGAACACAGCGTTCGGAGAACGGAAGAGTTCTGTTCCGCAAGATTCAGCCGCAGCTTCCAGATCAAACGATACGGTATATCCGTAACCAACTTCAGGGTAAGGCAGAGTTTCTCCCGCACGTACTTCATCTTTCTGATAAACCAGTCCCGGTTTCTTGCCGATCTTTCCCATCTGATTTACACCCGGAGCTTCGCTGAGGAGCTGGCGGTTCGCATCGAATTCAGCATAAGGAACTGTCACTTTCGCATCCCATGTCTTGACAGCCAGTGTCTGCAAAGCCGGGAAAAGACGATGATGAATGTCTTTTACTGAGATACCGTTTCCTACATGATCGTTCCAGACAGCAAACATACCACCCAGAATAGCCGGATCCTTTTCTTCGAATACAGCTTTACCGACATGAGCCGGAGTCCAGTTTTCGTACAGATATTTGGTATTCAGATAGTCATAATAATATCCTGCAGCAGGCACAATGTAAATCAGTCCGTCAGGGATGCTGATCAGCTTATATCCCTGTTTCACCATTTCCTTCGGTTCGGCATATCCGTTATACCATGCGCTCATGATGACATTTTCCGATTTCACCGGAGTTTCACCGTTGGCATGTGTCAGGGCTCCCCATACGCAAGCCTGCTTGCCGAAGCTTTCCACATAACGGATATAACGGTCAGTAAATGCACGGAATTTTTCTACGACATCTTTTTTCTTATTGGAATATTCATCGGTACCGATGTGTACACGCGGGCCGCGGAACACAGGTTCTTCCCCTTCCAGGTATTCTTTAAACAAGGCATCCATGAAAGTATAAGTCTCCGGATTGAACAGATCAAGATGATCCATACCATATTCCTTGCTTCCGAGTTCCGGTTTGTAATGGCTGAAAGCCAGTGTATGAGCCGGAGCATCAATTTCCGGAATGATTTCCACGCAACGTGCAGCAGCATCCAGCTGGAAGTCAACGAACTCACGTTTGGTACAATAACCATCGCGGGCAGTCAGACCGGGGAAGGTTTCACATTCCAGACGGAAAGCAGCATACGTCTTGCTCCAGTCGTGACCGAAGAACTGCTTGAAGCCGTTATCGTTCAAATGTACCTGAAGCACATTCATTTTATAATAAGACATCATCTTCACCAGATCGCGCATGTAAGCCATCGGAATGAACTTGCGTCCGCAGTCCATCATAAATCCGCGAACGGAATAATCCGGCCAGTCGCGCACGGTTCCATGGGGTAAAGCATGATTGTCGGACTGTTCTCCGATCTGAAGCAGGGTACGTGTAGCCCAGTAAACACCGGTTGTTTCAGGAGCTGAAACAGTTACATACTTCGCAACGGCAATAGCATATCCTTCTTTTCCCAGTTTCTTATCTTTCTTCAGTGTCAGATAGAAATCACCGGCCTGCGGTTTTCCGGCCTTGACCTGAAGTGCGTTTCCGAACATTTCTTTCCAGTCAGCAGCAAAGGCTTCCGCAATACTTTGCAACGCAGCGTTGCCATAAACGATGCAGGTCTTTTCCGAAGGGACGAACGCTCCGTCCTTGCCCTGCCATTCTTTCAGTTCAGGAATAACAAAAGGTTTTGCATTCTGAGCGGCTACGCCCACACAAGTCAAACACAGCAGACACAGTCCCAGGATTGCTTTTTTCAAAAAGTTTAAATGATTCATGTTTCAAAGTTTTAAAGTCAATAATGTTGCAAAAATACGTTTTTTTTAAATATAAGAAAAGGAGTCTCGTCAAAAAAGCCTATTTTTGCAAGGTCATCCCTAAAACAACGTTTGATTCATGAAAACATCTTTTTTTAAAAGCTGCACAGCAGCAGCCCTGCTCTTTCTTGCTTTTTCGGCATGTTCGCAGCAGGAAACAACTCTCGGCAACCTGCATGTGATTCCCCTGCCGCAGGAAATTACGGAACAGGCCACGGCAAATCCTTTTGTGATCCGTACTTCTACCACCATCTGTTATCCGGAAGGTAATGAAAAGATGAAGCGCAACGCTGAATTCCTGGCTTCCTATATTAAAGAGGTGGCAGGTACACAGGTGAAAGTTTCTTCAGAAACGGCCGCAAGCAACTGCATCATGCTGGAAACCGACACAACCCTTACAAATAAGGAAGGCTATGAAATGGACATCAACGCCGACCGCGTGATCATCAAAGGCGGTTCGGAAGCTGCCGTTTTCTACGGCATTCAGACCCTTCACAAAGCACTTCCCATCACCAATGGTCAAACGTTGGCTTCACTGCCTGCCGGCACCATCAACGACTGGCCGGAGTTCAGCTACCGCGGATTCCTGGTGGATGTGGGCAGACACTTCTTCTCTGTCGACTACCTGAAGGAAGTCATCGACATGCTGGCCCTGCACAACATCAATTATTTCCACTGGCATCTGACCGAAGACCAGGGCTGGAGAATCGAAATCAAGAAATATCCCAAACTGACCGAAATCGGCTCTCACCGCAAGGAAACCATTGTGGCTCCGGGTTCAGATCAGTTCGACAATACTCCTGTCAGCGGATATTACACCCAGGAAGAAGCCAAAGAAATCGTCAGATATGCAGCCGAACGCTATATCACCGTCATCCCCGAAATAGATATGCCGGGACACATGCTGGCTACCCTCGCTTCGTATCCGGAGCTGGGCTGTACCGGAGGTCCGTATGAAGTGGCAACTCAGTTCGGAGTCTTCACCGACGTTCTGTGCGGCGGGAATGAAAAGTCCTTGCAGTTCGCCAAGGATGTGCTCAATGAAATCATGGATATCTTCCCTTCGCCCTATATTCACATCGGAGGAGACGAATGTCCGAAAGAACGCTGGGAAGCCTGTCCCAAATGCCAGGCGCAGATCCGCAAGCTGGGACTGAAGGATACACCGGAGCACTCCAAGGAAAACCAGCTGCAAGCCTGGTTCATGGGCGAAGTGGAAAAGAGCATCGTCGCACGCGGACGGAAAATGCTTGCCTGGGACGAGATTCTGGAAGGAAATCCTGCCAAGAGCACAACCGTCATGGCATGGACAAGTCCTAACGTCCGCATCAAGTCAGCCCGGCTGGGACATAACACCATCGTCTGCCCCATCACTCACCTTTATTTCAGCAACCCGGGATACAACCGCCTGAAAGGGGTAAGCAGTGTGGCACGCGTGTATAATTTCGAACCGGTTGCCGACGAGCTGACTCCCGAAGAAAAGGCACGCATCATCGGAGTACAAGGCTGTATCTGGACTGAATGGACGAAGGACAGCGTGAAAATGGAATGGCAGATGATGCCGCGCATTGCCGCCCTGAGCGAGCTGCAATGGAGCAATCCGAAACAGAAGAACCTCGATAATTTCCTGGGACGCCTGCGTCATCAGCTGGATCTCTACGTACTGTATGGCTACCACTATAAACAGGATATCGACAATGTGACCATCGATATCAATGCCGGTGAAAACGGACAGGCCCTCGTGACACTGAGTACCTTCGACAATGCTCCGGTATTCTACACCACCGATGGCAGCGAACCGACAGCCTCATCGGCAGCCTATACGGAACCTTTCCCCGTACAGGGAAGCCAGACCATCAAGGCAAAGGCAATCCGGAACGGACGTGAAAGTGAAACCACCGAAGAAACCCTGAACTACAGCCTCACCACGATGCGCCCCATCACACTGGCTTCGGAAGCTGACAAAGGCTATACCTTCAAGGGAGCTACGTTGTTGAACGACGGTTTGAAGGGAGACGGAAACTACCGCTCCGGCCGCTACATGGGATTCTATTCCAACAACGTGGATGCAACCATCGATCTGCAGAGTGAACAGGAGATTTCCGAAGCTTTCATCGACACGTACCTTGTGCCAGGCGACTACATCTTCGGACTGACCGGTATGGAAGTTTATGTTTCCAACGACGGCAAATCTTTCAGTAAAGTAGCATCCAGACAGATCCCTGTGCTGGAAAAAGGCAGCAAGAATAATGTTCCCTGCCACAACACGCTTGCTTTCGACAAGACCAAAGCCCGCTACGTGCGCATCGTCGGCAAATGCACGCCTACCCTTCCGGCATGGCATTCCGGAGCCGGCAAAAAGGCTTTCCTCTTTGTAGATGAAATCGGTGTAAATTAACCGGATATACATAGCCGAAAAACGTTTCGGCGTTTACATGAAAATCCTTCGGCGTTTAAACTAAAACGTCGAAGGATTTTTTTTAAAGCCCGGCGGCTTCTGACAACGGTCCGGAAGGCTACGGGCAACAAGCAGGAACCGTGCAGTCACAGCCAAAACATTATGCGGACATTGCGACTCAATCGTGCAGTCGTTGCAGCTCAATCGTGCGGTCGTTGCGGCCCAATCGTGCGGTCGTTGCGGCCCAATCGTGCAGTCGTTGCAGCGCATTGTTAGTCAAATACTTGCAAAGTATTCTTTCCTCATCTTCCCGACAAACAGTTTCATGTCCACCGGAAGAAGCATACATAAACCCGCAGCGAATTATTGCACATTCAAAAAAGTTTCCTACCTTTGCGAAGTCTTGTTCTGTAAACCTCCTTTCCTGAGGTTTCAGATGAAAAGGGAATCGGGTGAAAGTCCCGGACAGTCCCGCTGCTGTAAGCTCCATAAAAAGGGTTGCCCATCTATCCTTTAGCCACTGCCCCCGAAGCAACCGGAGGGTGGGAAGGCCGGGCCAACTGGAGTAAGTCAGAAGACCTGCAAGACAAAAGCCATGTTTGTACCCTCGAGGAAAGGGTGACAAATACATGCACATCAATAAAAACTTAAATTTTATGCCCATGAAGTATCTGGTACGCAGACTTGTTCTGTGCCCTATCGTTGCAGCCTCCGGTGTGCTGACTGCCGTCGTCCACGCACAAGATCCGGTCAACGACAGCATTTCCCGACGTGTTTATGACATTCCGGAAGTGACAGTCAAAGCCCGGCGTACGCCCCCTTCCGTAAAAGCTGCCTCTCCCTTACAGGTGATGAACAAGGCAGAAATGGAACGCATGGGCATCAGCGAAGTGGCAGATGCCGTCCGCCATTTCTCCGGAGTCAGCGTAAAGGACTATGGAGGCATCGGCGGTCTGAAAACCATTTCCGTACGCAGTCTGGGTGCCCAGCATACAGGAGTGATCTACGACGGTGTCAGCGTCAGCGACTGCCAGTCGGGACAAATCGACATTTCCCGCTTTTCACTGACCAACATCTCCCAGCTGACCCTGACCATCGGCCAGAGTGACGACATCTATCAGTCGGCCCGTGCCTTCGCTTCGGCAGGAGTGCTCCACATCCAGACCGACCGGCCGGACTTCTCGGAACAGAACTGGCATATCAATACCACACTGAAAGCCGGTTCATTCGGACTGGCCAATCCTTCGGTGCTTTACAGCCAGCAACTCTCGCAGCGCACTTCGATTTCCCTCTATGGTGACTACCTGCGGGCAGACGGAAATTATCCTTTCAAATTATGGAACGGTAATCAGTTGATCGACAGCAAACGAAACAACAGTGATATCCAGACATATCGGGCCGAAGCAACCCTATACACCTCTTTCACTCCGAAACAGGACCTGCAAGTAAAGGCTTATCTCTTTGACTCGGAACGCGGTTTGCCCGGTGGAGTCATCTACGACAACCCCTATGCGGCCGAACGGCTTTCCGACAAGAACTATTTCGGACAGTTCCGTTATGAGAACCGTTTCAGCGAAAAGTTCAAGCTGCAGGCACTGGGCAAGTTCAACTACAGCTGGAACCGTGACTACAACGACGAGGCATCGGGCATCACCGACGACCGTTACCGGCAGACAGAAAGCTACTTGTCGGCTACGCTCTGGACCGAACCTCTGAAAGGGCTTTCCTTCTCACTGGCACAGGATTTTGCCTACAATTACCTGCATACAACTCTTGACAAGTGCCAGTTTCCGGAACGCTTCACCTATCTGACAGCCTTTGCCGCGCGTTACGAGCACAACCGCTTTTCGGTCACGGCCTCGCTGCTCAACACTTATATTACGGAAAAAGTACGCATCGGTATCGCTGCAGACGACCGGAAACGGCTTTCACCAGCCTTCAGTGTGTCCTGGAAACCTTTCCTGGAAGCCGGTCTGCGTATCCGCGCATCGTATAAGGACATTTTCCGCACTCCGACTTTCAATGACCTCTATTATCTGGAAATCGGCAACACCAGTCTGCGCCCGGAAACCACACGCCAGGGAAACCTGGGAGTTACCTGGAGCCGTTCAAATCTGGGCTTTCTCGACTTCATCAGTCTTTCGGCCGATACCTATTATAATAAGGTGAAAGATAAAATCGTAGCCGTCCCGACCATGTTTGTCTGGAAAATGTCGAACGTAGGAAAGGTGGAAACCATCGGAGTGGACGTCAACCTGTCCGCAGAATGCCGTCTCAACCAGCAGATGAAGCTCTACCTCACGGGCAACTATAACTTCATGCAGGCCGAAGACGTGACCGACCGCAACTCAAAAACCTGGAGAAACCAGATAGTCTATACTCCCCGGCATTCGGGAAGCGGAAGTCTTACTCTGGAAACGCCCTGGCTTAACATGACGTACAATCTCACCGCTTCGTCCGAACGGTACACGCTGGCACAGAACCTGCCGAAGTACCGCATTGATGCATATACGGACCACGGAATCTCACTTTCGCGCAGCTTCCGCTGGAACCGTCATCACCTTCGTATACAGGCCGACGCGCTGAACCTGGGCAACAAGAACTACGAAATCATCCGTTTCTATCCCATGCCCGGAAGAAACTACCGAATTACCATCAATTACTATTTATAAAAACAACAAGACTTATGAAAAAGAACTGGATTTATTTCTTATGCATGGCATTGCCGTTGGGCCTTGGTCTGACAGCTTGTGACAACAACGATGATCCCGATGGTCCCGGCACCGACCCGATACCTACCCAAACCCTGGGCGCTTACGTCATCAATACCGGTAACTGGGGAGCCAACAATGGTTCGCTTCAGTGGTACGATACACAGGCCGGAACAATCAGCGGTGACATCTATGAGGCTCAGAACGGAAAAGGAATCGGTGACATTGAAGACCTTTGCGTATATGGTTCCAAACTGTATGCCATCGGAAGTACTTCTTCAAAAATCGACATTCTCGACCGCAACGGAAAACTCCTGAAAAGTCTTCCGATGACCAATGAAGAAGGAAAGCCCATCGAACCGCGCCGCGCCGTTGGTGCTGAAGGATGCGTATTCTTCACTGCATACGACGGAACGGTTTCCAAACTGGATACACTGACACAGACCGTAACTGCCAAGGTGGAAGTAGGTGCTTATCCGGAAGCTCTGGCTTATACCGACGGAAAACTCTACATCAACCTTTCCGGATATGGAAAAGGAAATCAGGTAGCTGTAGTCAACACTGCTACGATGACCAAAACCAAGGATATTGAAGTAAAACTGAACCCGTCTTACCAGTGTCTGAGAGGTGACGACGGAGCAATCTATGTAGTATCCTTCGGTAACTACGCCGGCAAACCGGGTCTGGCTGAAAGCGACTACATCTATCAGACTCTTCAGCGCATTGATCCGGCAACCGATCAGGTGGAAGATCTCTGTAAGGCTACTTACATTGCCAACAAGGGTAACAAGATGTATATCCTGTATTCAGAATATTATCTGCCGGAAACACGCGGCTGCTTCGTTTACGATCTGGAAACCAAAGAAGAGAAAACATTTGTTGACATCAGCGACATTCCTTCACCGAACGGTATTGCCGTTGACCCTGTAACCGAAGACGTTTACATCATCAACCAGCCATACGGCGCTCTGTGTGAGCTGTACATCTATGGAAGCGACGGTACATTCAAGAAAAAAGTTGAAACAGGAATCTATACAACCAACGTACGCTTCGTAACTGAATAATCTTTCTTCAATGAAAAAGATCTTACTATCTGCCTACATAGTAACATGGGTCTTGCTTCTCTCTGCCTGCGGCGGAGGAAGCAAGACTTCTTCCTTACAAGCTGAAGGTGACACCGTCCGGATGAAATATTCGTCCCTGCTGCAGATCGTGAAACATGCTGACTATACGGTTGTCACGATCCGTAACCCCTGGGACACCCTGAAAGTGCTGCATACTTACCTGCTTGCTGATCGTGAAAAACCGCTTCCGGAACACCTGCCCGAAGGAACCGTCGTACGTACTCCCCTGCAGAAGTCGGTCATCTATTCGTCTGTACACTGCAGCCTGTGGTCTGAACTCGACGAGCTGAAAGGCATTGGCGGAGTATGCGGTCTGGAATACATCAAACTTCCCCAAATCCAGGAAGGCTGCCGGAACGGAAGCATTGTCAACGTCGGCAACAGCATGAATCCCGATATCGAGCGCATCATCGACCTCCGGCCGGATGCCATCCTGCTTTCTCCTTTCGAGAACAGCGGCGGTTACGGAAGAGTCGGCAAACTGAATATTCCCATTATCGAATGTGCCGACTACATGGAAACCTCTGCCCTGGGACGCGCGGAATGGATGCGCCTCTACGGATTATTACTTGGAAAGGAAGCACAGGCTGACTCTCTGTTTGCCGGCATCGAGAAGGAATATCTGACCCTCACGCAACAGGTAAAATCGCAGAACCTCAAACGGCCGACGGTGATCAGCGAAATGAAAAACAGCTCTGCATGGTACATTCCGGGAGGAAACAGCACTATGGGCCACCTCTATCAGGACGCCGGAGCCGACTATGTCTTTGCTTACCTGTCCAACAGCGGATCTGTACCTCTGGCTTTCGAAACGGTATTCGACCGGGGAGGAAATGCCGACATCTGGCTGATCAAATACAATCAGCCTCAGGACAAGACCTACAGCGAACTGGAAAGAGACTATGCTCCCTACGCACGCTTCAAGGCATTTCAGGACAGAAAAGTATACGGCTGCAACACCAACCATGTTCCTTTTTATGAAGAATCCCCGTTCCATCCGGAGCTGCTTCTGAAAGATCTGATAAAAATTTTCCATCCGGAGCTGCTCCCTGACTATGATTTCAAATATTTCAGTAATTTAGCGGAGTGAAACAAAAAGGATTTATTTATGGAGGAATACTGGCCGTTATCATCCTTCTGCTGATGGCCGGCAACTTATTCCTGGGTGCAGTAAGCATTCCGGCTTCTGCTGTATGCGACATATTGATGGGAAATGAAGTGGAGAAAGCCAGCTGGAGCTTCATTGTATGGGAATCACGTTTTCCCCAGTGTATTACGGCCCTGCTCTGCGGGGCGGCTTTGTCTGTGTCCGGACTGATGCTGCAAACCGTCTTCAGTAACCCGCTGGCCGATCCGTCAATACTGGGCATCAGTTCCGGGGCCAGCCTGGGAGTAGCACTGGTCATGCTGGCCGGTGGAGGAACGATTGTAACCGGAGCCTTTACCCTGTCCGGATTCCTTTCCGTCATCGTAGGAGCCTTTGCAGGTGCCTCCGTGGTCATGGGACTGATCCTGTTTCTTTCAACGCTGATCCGGAACAGTGTCATGCTGCTCATCGCCGGTATCATGATCGGCTATATCACCTCATCCGCTATCTCATTGCTTAATTTTTTCGCTACGGCTGAAGGAGTACATTCCTACATGATCTGGGGACTGGGAAACTTCGGCGGGGTATCATTGCAACAGCTTCCGGTATTTTCAGCCGTTACTTTACTGGGACTGTTTACGGCCGTTCTGCTTATCAAACCTCTCAACGCCCTGCTGCTGGGACCGCGGTATGCCGAGAATCTGGGTGTAAACATCCGGCGCATCCGTAACCTGCTGCTGATTGCCACCGGACTTCTGACTGCAGTCACGACTTCTTTCTGCGGACCGGTTGCCTTTATCGGACTGGCAGTTCCTCATATCGCCCGGCTGATGCTGGGTACTTCCAACCACAATTCGCTGCTGCCTGTCACTCTGCTCACCGGAAGCGCCATGGCCTTGCTCTGCAATCTGATCTGCGTCCTGCCGGGAGAAGCCGGTATCATTCCCCTGAATGCCGTGACTCCGATTCTCGGGGCACCGGTCATTATTTATGTTATCATCAACCAACGCAAGCTCTTCTCATGAACCACTCCACACCCATCATTGAAGGATGCGACCTCAGCATCGGATACCGAAGCGGAAAACAGGTGAAAACCGTACACCGGCATCTGAACTTTTCACTCCACCGGGGCGAACTGACCTGCCTGCTCGGAGCTAACGGAGCGGGCAAATCAACCTTGCTGCGCACACTGGCCGCCACACAAATGCCCCTGGAAGGTTCCCTCAAACTGCTGGGACGTCCCATCGCATCCTATTCCGAACGGGAACGTTCGCGCACCATTGGAGTGGTACTGACCGACAAGACTCAAGCCGGCGGGCTGACCGTCTATGAGCTGGTAGCCCTCGGAAGACAGCCTCACACGGGCTTTTTCGGACGACTGCACGCCCGCGATCACGAAGTAATCCGGCATGCACTGCAAGCCGTAGGAATTACCCACAAGGCACAGACCTACACCTCTGAACTGTCGGACGGAGAGCGTCAGAAGGCCATGATTGCCAAGGCCCTGGTTCAGGAATGTCCGCTGATCCTGCTGGACGAACCGACAGCATTCCTCGACGTCACCAGCCGGATAGAAACCATGAACCTGCTCCATCGCCTGGCCGTAGAAGAACAAAAGGCGATTCTCCTGTCCACACACGACATCGAACAGGCACTGATACTGGCCGACCGACTGTGGCTGCTGACTCGTGAAGGCGGTCTGGAATGCGGAGTCACGGAAGATCTGATTCTCCATAACCGGATGGACTCTCTGTTCCCTCAAAACAAAAATATCCGCTTCGACCTCATGCACGGAGGTTATTCTCCCATCGTGAGCGGACAAAAGTCCGTCTGCCTGCAGGCGGATGACGAAATGTTGCGTCACTGGGCCCAGAATGCACTGAACCGAAACAACTGTTTCTGCCTTTCCGAGTTGTCAGACGACTATCCGACTGTCCGCATCACTTCCCCCGAAAACATTCTTCTCACCACATCCCAGGGAACGTACACCTGTACATCTTTCGACGAATTGCTGCAAAATATTTAAAATTTTGCTACTTTTGCAGAAAACAGGTGTACTATGATAGAAGTCATACAGCTAAAAGGAACGGAGTCCCGACTTTACAAACACGTCGCTCCGCTGATAATGGATCCGAAAATTATCCATTACAATCAGGGATATCCCTTCAAGACAAGTCCCAACTATATCTGGTTTCTGGCCTTTTCTTCCCCCCGGAAGATTTCGGGATTTTTTCCTATGGAACACCGGGGCGGACAATGGATCATCAATAATTACTACGTCGCTCCGACCGACAAAGAGCAGGAAACATTCCAGGCCCTGCTGGAAGCTGTCAAGACCTTTGCCGCCGACCAGCAGGAAGTGACCGCTATCGTACAGACACCCCATAAAGACTATTTCACGGCATATGCTTTCAAACCCGTAAAGGAATGGAAAGCTTACCTAAAAATGAGATTGAATGAACAAACAGAACACCAAGAAGAATGTATATGAGCTGACTCAGGAAAGATTACGGATGATCTTCAATGAGTTTGACAACATCTACGTCTCCTTTTCGGGAGGAAAGGACAGCGGCATCTTGCTGGAGCTGTGCATTGACTACATCCGCAAGAATAACCTGAACCGGAAAATAGGCGTCTTTCACATGGATTATGAAATCCAGTACCGGATGACCATTGACTATGTAGACCGGATTCTGGAAGCCAACAAGGATATTCTGGAAGTATACCGGGTCTGTGTGCCTTTCAAAGTACGCACGTGTACCTCCATGTACCAGCAATACTGGCGTCCCTGGGAGAAAGAGAAAGAAGACATGTGGGTGCGTCAGATGCCCAAAGGCGTCATGACTCAGGAAGATTTTCCGTTCTACAACGAGAACATGTGGGATTATAACTTCCAGATTGAGTTTGCCAAATGGCTTCACCAGAAAAAGAATGCCATTCGTACCTGCTGTCTGGTCGGCATCCGTACCCAGGAAAGTTATCATCGCTGGCGGACCATTTACAAGACTTCCAAGCTCCTGCTGTATCATAATTACCGCTGGAGTACGAAAATAGATAATGACGTATATAACCTGTATCCCATCTATGACTGGAAAACGACGGACGTATGGACTGCCAACGGAAAATTCGGATGGGACTACAACAAACTCTACGACCTGTACTACCAGGCCGGAGTCTGTCTGGAGAAACAACGTGTAGCAAGCCCGTTCATCAGTGAAGCAACCGAAAGCCTTTACCTCTATAAAGCTATCGATCCCGACACATGGGGCCGCATGATCGGACGCGTGAACGGCGTAAACTTCACCGCCATATACGGAAACTCGTATGCCATGGGACGGCAGTCGCCCAAACTTCCGCCTGGACATACCTGGAAGTCGTTCATGGAATTTCTGCTCTCCACCCTGCCGGAAGAAAGCCGGAGAAACTATCTGGGAAAACTGGAGACCAGCATCAAATTCTGGAGAACCAAGGGAGGCTGCCTGAGCGAAGAGACCATCCAGCGCCTTCAGGACCTGAACATCCCGATTGAAGTCCGCAATACGACAAACTACAAGACGGACAAAAGACCGGTCATGATGGAATACCTGGATGACATCAATATCCCGGAATTCCGGGAAATCCCGACTTACAAGCGTATGTGTATCTGCATCCTTCGCAATGACCATGCGTGCAAGTACATGGGATTCGCCCTGACCAAAGAGGAAAAGAAAATGAAAGATTACATTCTGAAACAATACCAAAACATATGGACGTAAAAGAAGAAAAGAAAAGCCCTGTATATAATGTGATTGCTGTCCCCGTGGAAAAAGTGACAGCCAATGATTATAACCCGAATGTCGTAGCCCCGCCGGAAATGAAACTGCTGGAACTTTCCATCTGGGAAGACGGTTTCACCATGCCCTGCGTGTGCTATTACGACAAGGAGAATGACAAATATATCATCGTAGACGGATTCCACCGCTATACAGTGCTGAAAACATCCAGACGGATCTTCGAACGTGAAAAAGGAATGCTGCCTGTTGTTGTCATCGACAAGGATCTGTCGAACCGCATCAGTTCCACCATCCGTCACAACCGTGCCCGAGGTACACACGATATCGGACTGATGACACACATCGTAGGAGAACTTACCAATGCCGGAATGTCCGACCAATGGATCATGCGGAACATCGGCATGGACCGGGACGAACTGCTCCGCCTGAAACAGATATCCGGCCTTGCCGCACTGTTCACTAACTCTGACTTTTCGATCCCCGATCCGGAAACTACCATTCCTTCCATCGACGAATAAGAATCTGACCACTAATAATTGCATATGACATTTACAGCCGAAAATATCCTGCTGGTAGGATCTGTGCTGATCTTCTCCAGCATTCTCATCAGCAAGACGGGATACCGTTTCGGAATCCCGACCTTGCTTCTCTTTCTTCTGGTCGGTATGCTCTTCGGAAGCGACGGACTGGGACTTCAATTCAACAGCGCCTCTGATGCCCAGTTCATCGGTATGATGGCACTGAGCATTATTCTTTTTACCGGAGGTATGGACACCCGCTTCCAGGACATCAGGCCCGTGCTCCGTCAGGGTATTCTGCTTTCCACCGCAGGTGTGCTGATTACCACCGTACTTACCGGCCTGTTTATTTATTACATTACAGCCTGGTATACCGGAAGCCCGACGCTGCCCATGCTGACTTCCCTGCTGCTGGCGGCTACCATGTCGTCAACCGACTCTGCTTCCGTATTCAGTCTGCTCCGTTCACAGAAGATGAATCTGAAAGAGAACCTGCGTCCCATGCTGGAACTTGAAAGCGGAAGTAACGACCCGATGGCCTATATGCTGACCATCGCCCTGATTCAGGTGATCAGCAGCGGAAGCGAACTCCACGTCGGACTGATAGCCAAGGATCTGCTCGTGCAGTTCTTTGTGGGAGGCGTTGTGGGATATGCCTTCGGACGCTTCGCCGTGTGGCTTATCAACCGGATCAACCTCAGCAACAGTTCGCTTTATCCGATCCTGCTGCTGAGCCTGGTTTTTGCCACCTTCACCATTACCGACTTGCTGAAAGGAAACGGCTATCTGGCTGTCTATATCACCGGTATTCTGGTCGGCAACTCAAGACTTGCTTTCCGCAAGGAAATCAATACCTTCATGGACGGACTTACCTGGCTGTTCCAGATCATCATGTTCCTCACACTGGGGCTGCTTGTCAATCCGCACGAAATGCTGGACATCGTGGTCATCGGCCTGCTGATCGGACTCTTCATGATCATTGTAGCCCGTCCCGTCAGTGTCTTTGCCTGTCTCCTTCCTTTCCGGAACCTGAGCGGACGGGCACGCCTGTTCGTCTCGTGGGTAGGACTGCGCGGTGCGGTTCCCATCATTTTTGCCACTTACCCGGTACTGGCACACGTGGAAGGCTCGCACTTGCTGTTCAACATCGTGTTTTTCATCACCCTGCTTTCGCTGATCGTACAGGGAATGACCATCGCCAAGGTAGCCAGACTGCTGCATCTGGACCTGCCTCAGGAAAAGGAAGGCAATGAATTTGGTGTTGAACTTCCGGAAGAAATCGACACCCGTCTGCAGGATCTGACCCTGACTCCTGACATGCTGGCCGGCGGCAACCGCCTTGCCGACATGAATATCCCCAAGGGAACCCTTGTCATGCTGATCAAGCGCGGCAATGAATTTCTCATTCCGAACGGACAGATGGAACTGCATCCCGGCGACAAGCTGCTGGTGATGCTGGAAAACAAAAAACCAGCAGAAACCTGACTTCGCCTGCGGCGGGATTTTTGTAGGCAGTGAGATTCCTGCTCTTCCAAAGTTTCGGGAACTCCTGAAAAAGCCCGCCAGCTTTTTTAAAAACGTTTCGGGCTTTTCAGGAAAAGAATTCGGGCTTTGAAGCAAAACGTTTCGGCGTTTTTCAAGGCACCGGAAAGTTTCCCGTGCATTCCCTTCCAGATATTACAAATTATCTCTTTGCAACGCTTTGTATAAAAAATTTTTTCGTAATTTTGAAGCTCAAAACAAAATGTATAACTAACCTTATTATTATTCACTCAATGGGCATGCTATTACCATTGAAAAAACAAAAAACAACATGAGTCAAGAAAAAACGAACTTCATGATTCCTTTGTCATTCATCGGAATCATGTTCTTTGCGATTGGATTCGCATTGGGCATCAACTCCTTGCTGGTTCCCGTATTGCAAGGATCACTGGGTATTTCTAACGCCGCTTCTTACCTGATCATTGCAGCTACCTTCATTCCGTTCCTGGTATTCGGTTATCCGGCCGGACTGACCATCAAGGCAATCGGTTACAAGAAGACAATGTCACTGTCATTCTTCATCTTCGCCGCTGCCTTCTACCTGTTTATCCTTTCTGCCAACGAAAAGAGTTTTTCTCTCTTCCTGCTGGCTTCTTTCGTGAGCGGTGCTGCCAACGCTTATCTGCAGGCTTCCGTTAATCCGTACATCACCATCCTCGGTCCCCTGGAAAGTGCTGCAAAACGTATCAGTATCATGGGTATCTGCAACAAGATGGCATGGCCTATCCCTTCTATCTTCATCGTATGGCTGCTGGGCAAGGATGTAAACCTGATCAGCATCGACGACCTGGAAAAACCGTTCCTTATCATCATTGCAGCCTTCATCGTTCTGGGTATCATGGCTTTCTTCGCTCCCCTGCCTGAAGTGAAAGCTGCCGGTGAAGACGAAAGCGAAGATTCTGCAGATGCTTGTCCTTATGCTGCCGGAAAGACTTCAGTCTTCCAGTTCCCCCACCTGCTGCTGGGCTGTCTGGCTCTGTTCCTTTATGTAGGTGTTGAAACAGTTTCACTGGGAACCCTGGTTGACTATGCCAACTCACTGGGTCTGGAAGGTGCAGCCAACTATGCATGGATCGCTCCGATCGGTATCGTAATCGGTTATATCTGCGGTATCATCTTCATCCCGAAATACATCAGTCAGGCAACAGCCTTGAAGGTTTGCTCATGGTTGGCTATCATCGGTTCACTGCTGGTAGTACTTACTCCTTCTGACATCTCGATCTACTTCATTTCATTCATGGCACTGGGATGCTCTCTGATGTGGCCTGCTTTGTGGCCGCTGGCTATGGCTGATTTGGGTAAATTCACGAAAGCCGGTTCTTCACTGCTGATCATGGCTATGTTCGGTGGAGCAGTGATCCCGACCCTCTACGGCTGGCTGAAAGATATCACCGGTCCGCAGCAGGCTTACTGGCTGTGTCTTCCCTGCTTCCTCTTCATCCTGTACTACGGTATGGCAGGTTATAAGATCCGCACCAAATAAGAACGGTAATTTCCGTTCAGAAACGGCATAAAAATAACAGGCAGACGAAAGATCACCGGAAGGGTGCTTTTGTCTGCCTGCTTTTATTTCAGACACACTTTTTGCTGAATCATTCGTGGCCTTTCTCCTTGCGAAGACGGTTCATCTCAACCAAATAAGCAACAATCAGGCCTAGTCCGCCACCCAGCAGCAGGCAGGAACCATAAATCACACTGATTGAATTCTGAATCTTGCCTGACCATTCATCAGAAACAATGTACGATTGAAAAAACATCAGGGTAAGAATGAATCCGACCAGCAGTCCCAGTCCAAGTCCCAACATCAGGCATCCTCCACGCAAGGCCCAGTTACCGGAAGAAGAAAACTGAGGCAGCAGATTTCCCTTGAACTCTTCGGGGCGCCACCCGGAACTCAGTTTCTCGATCAGCATGATACGTTCCTGACGGCGTACATACAGTTCAAACAATTTATAAATCACTCCAAAAACAATTGCCACATTGGCAACAACCATTAATTCTTCCATAATTCCTTCTATTTAATGTGAATAATTTTGTTTCTTTGTCCCTTTAGACGCAGGGACCAGAGAAAGGTTACAGGCATTTCTGCTTTTTCACTGGATTCCGGAAATTTTCTCGCATTCTCCTATATTAAGGAAAGACTACGAAGAATTTTTTTCGTACGAAACCTGTAACCTTTATTTAACCTTTGCGTCTAAAGGGCATAATGAAAAACGACGAACTACATATTATTACATCCATTCTGGCCGGAAATACAGAACGCTTTTCGTATTTCCTCGACACCTACGGACAGCAGATCTTTACGCTGATTGTCCGGATGGTGGGATCGCCGGAAGACGCTGAAGAACTGACGCAGGACACTTTCATGAAGGCATTCCGCCACCTGTCGGACTTCAACGGCAAAAGTTCGTTTTCTACCTGGCTCTACCGGATTGCCTACAACACAGCCCTGTCTTCATTACGGAAACAGCCGAACGAAGTCTTGTCCGTTGACGACCGGTTATGGAACAACCTGACAGAAAACGAAATTGACCGTGCTCTGGATGAAGAAGACGAGGAACGGATCGAACAACTTCAGCGGGCACTCGAGAAACTGACACCCGATGAGCGGGCATTAGTGACCTTATTTTATGAAGAAGACAGACCTATTGCCGAAATCTGTCACATACTGAACCAGACCGAAGGCAATATCAAGGTCAAACTGTACCGGATGCGCAAAAAACTATATATACTGATTAAACAGGAGGAAGAAACAAGATGAAAAAAGAAGACAGCAAAGCACTCAGAAAAGCAATCGGCCGGCAGCCGGAATTCAGATTGCCCAGCAACTTCACCTATCGCATGATGCAGCAAGTGGAGCAGGAAGCCTTTCTGCGCAAAAAGCGAAACGAAAAAAGAATTTTCATCCTGTGGGCCGCTACTCTGATTCTGATGGGAGGAAGTGCACTGGCCTATCTTGTCCTCACTTACATGAAAAATCTTTCCGGAATAGAAGAAACATTGAAAAATATACCGGAAGACAGTTCCTTGCTTCAGACATTCCCGGTTCTCCTGACGGTATTCATGTTGCTGGCAGTCCTCAACTACCGGCTGAACACCCTAAGATACCGCAAATTCATGGAGAAAGAAAAGTAGCGTTCCGAAAAGCGTCCTGTCTGAAAAATAACAGAGCCATGCCTGCGTCACACAGACATGACTCTCGGAAAGAAAGAGAGTTTTTATTACTGGAAAAACAGTATATGCTCGTAAGAATAAGTTAAGCCATTTCGTCTATCCTGTACATCAGGCTGACCTCATTGAAAAATTCATCGGCTACTTCCGACAGGTTTTCCACAGCCTCTTCTTCAGTTTCACCATAAGCGCAACACTGGTGATAATCCAACAGATAAGCGTAAAATTCTCCGTCCGGTGTACATTCCACTACATAATTCGCTTCATTCATAATGAGTCCTCCTTTATTTTTTTAAGACACTGCGAAGTTAACCGGAACTTGTTACAATCCTGCAACCCGATAGTTACGTTTCTGTGAAACTCCTCCCGACAAAAAAAGTACCCGGATCATCCGTCCGGGAAGCCATTTTCCCTTTCGGATAATCCGGGTATTATCGTGCAGCTCTCCCTCCGCTACCGGAAGGAAAACCATCCATCATCAAGCCTGACGGTAAGAAGCCAGTTCTTCAGCCTGGAACTTACGGATAAAGTTGAAATGTTTTTCCACTTCAGATTCCGCATAATTAACATATACGTTCAAGGACTTGCCGAACATTTCAGGAGCCTTCGTTGCATCCTGCAGAAGCAGATGGCTCATCACGCAGACAGCAGCCATTTCATACAAGCGGCGTGATACCAGATCAAGCAGTTCCTGGTTCTGAGCTTCCTTCACGGCATTGGTGCAGGCTTCCAGCTTACGGGTCATATCCTTGATACGGTTCATATATCCTTCAAATTCCGGTGTACAAGGAATCAGTTCATATTCATGCAAAGTAGCTGCATACGAACCGTTCGTTACATAACGGATGGCAGCAACCGTCTGCAACTGAGTAGTTCCTTCATAGATACTGGTGATACGTGCATCACGATAAATACGCTGACAAGCATATTCCATCATGAAACCGGAACCTCCGTGTACCTGAATACAGTCGTACGCATTCTGGTTAGCATACTCAGAGTTCATACCTTTTGCCAGCGGAGTAAAGCTGTCAGCAAGTTTTGCATAACGTTTCTGTTCCTGACGTTCTTCCGGAGTCAGCTTGCGTTCGCGGGCGATATCATCCAATGCTTTATAAATATCAACATAACGGGAAGTCTGATACAACAGCGCACGGCCGGCATCCAGCTTCGCCTTGATGGTAGCCAGCATATCGTAAACTGCCGGGAACTCAATAATGGCTTTACCGAATTGTTTACGGTCTTTAGCGTATGCCAAAGCCTCATCGTATGCAGCCTGACTCAGTCCGACAGACTGTGCGGCGATACCCAGACGCGCACCATTCATCAAGGCCATGACATATTTAATCAGACCGAGCTTGCGTTCACCGCAAAGTTCAGCTTTTGCATTCTTGTAAACCAGTTCACAAGTCGGAGAACCGTGGATACCCAGTTTGTTCTCAATACGACGAACGTCTACACCGCCGTCGTTCTTGTCATAAATGAACATTGACAAGCCGCGACCGTCGTGTGTACCTTCTTCAGAACGTGCCAGAACCAAATGAAGGTTTGCGTCACCGTTTGTAATGAAACGTTTCACACCATTCAGGCGCCAGCAATTGTTTGCTTCATCGTAAGTAGCCTTCAACATCACACTCTGAAGGTCAGAACCCGCATCCGGTTCAGTCAAGTCCATTGACATGGTCTCACCGGCACAAATACGCGGAATGAAACGGCTGTGCTGATCTTCATTACCGAATTCATAAAGAGTTTCGATACAATCCTGCAAAGACCAGATATTACCGAAACCGGCATCAGCCTGAGCCACGATTTCAGCACACATGGTATACGGAGTGATCGGGAAATTCAGACCGCCGTAACGACGAGGCATCGTCATACCGTTCAGACCTGCCTTCACCATTGCATCCAGGTTAGCCTTTGTTCCTGATGCATATTCCACACGACCGTTTGCACAGTGCGGACCTTCTTCGTCTACTCCTTCAGCATTGGCTGCAATTACTTCTCCGGTAATTTCACCTGTAATTTCCAATACTTTGTCATATGAGTCGATGGCATCCGCAAAATCCTGCGGAGCATAGTCATACTCGTCTTTATCTTTATAGCTGCGTTCTTTCAATTCGCAGATACGTTCCATCAACGGGTTATTCAGATGGAAACGCAGTTCCGGATGTTCTGTATAAAAGTTTGCCATTACTTACTGTTCTTTTTGTAGTACTTAATCATTTTCGGAATAACCTCTTCCACCGTTCCGTTGATCACATAATCAGCGATGGTATTGATCGGAGCGTTCGGATCATTGTTGACAGAAATGATAATTCCTGCATCCTGCATACCGGCGATATGCTGAATCTGTCCAGAGATACCGCAGGCAATATACAACTTCGGATGAACGGTTACACCGGTCTGTCCGATCTGACGGTCGTGTTCACAGAAACCGGCATCAACAGCTGCACGGCTGGCACCAACTTCTGCATGAAGTTCCTTAGCCAGTTCGAACAGCATATCAAAGCCTTCCTTGCTTCCCATACCATAACCTCCGGCAATCACAATCGGAGCTCCTTTCAGATTATGTTTGGCTTTTTCTACGTGACGGTCGATCACCTTCACTACATAATCCGTTTCCGGAACATACTTCGCAACATCGTGACGGATCACCTCGCCCTGATAATTGGCGTCCACAATTTCTTTTTTCATCACACCTTCGCGGACAGTAGCCATCTGCGGACGGTGTTCCGGATTGATAATGGTTGCCACAATATTACCTCCGAAAGCCGGACGAATCTGATACAACAGGTTTTCGTATGTAACGCCATTCTTTTTGTCTTCGTGGTTACCGATTTCCAACTGCGTACAGTCAGCGGTCAAACCACTGGTCAAAGCAGAAGAGACACGCGGTCCTAGGTCGCGACCGATAACGGTAGCTCCCATCAGACAGATCTGCGGTTTTTCTTCCTTGAACAAATTAACAAGAATGGAAGTATGAGGAAGTGAAGTATAAGGGAACAAGCCCGGAGCATCAAACACATGAACACGGTCAACTCCGTATGGCAAAACTTGTTTTTCTACATCTGCAAGATCGCTGCCGGCACAAATGGTTTCCAGCTGACATCCCAGCTGAGTGGCTAACTTACGACCTTTAGTTAAAAGTTCGAGACTGACATCGGCAACATGTTTGCCTTCCATCTCACAATATACAAATACATTATTCATAGTCTTATCCGATAGTATGGTTAGCCAACAATTCAACAATCAAGTTCTCTACATCTGCATCGCTGCCGGTAATCGTTTTACTTTCTTTTGCCTGGAAGATGATGTTTTCAATCTTCTTCACCTTTGTCGGTGAACCGGACAGACCACATTGCTTGGTGTCACCATTGACATCAGCTACACTCCATTCCGTAATATTCAGATAAGGACGACTTTCATATAAAGACGCATAAGGCAGAACGCCGCCATCTTTTGTGATCGCAGCTTTTTCCTGAGCTCCCAATGCACGTTTGTATTTCTGTACCAGTTTGGCATTGCGCGGACGACAGGGAGCAGCGCTTCCGTTTACAGTCAAGACGATCGGCAGCGGACCTTCTACGGTTTCCACACCACCGTCAATATGACGTTTCACACGGATACGTCCGTCTTTTACCTCCTGGATTTCTTCAACATAAGTAACCTGAGGCAATCCCAGTTTTTCTGCAACCTGAGGACCAACCTGCGCTGTATCACCGTCAATTGCCTGACGGCCGCCTACAATAATATCATATTCACCGATCTTACGGATAGCCGTAGCCAGTGCGTATGAAGTAGCCAGCGTATCTGCACCGGCAAAAGCACGGTCAGTAAGCAAATAACCATTATCAGCTCCTCTGTATAATCCTTCACGAATAATTTCAGCGGCACGGCCCGGACCCATGGTCAGAATCGTAACGGTAGAACCGGGATGTGTGTCTTTCAGTCTGAGTGCCTGTTCGAGGGCATTCAAGTCTTCCGGATTAAAAATCGCCGGAAGTGCCGCACGGTTAATTGTACCGTCAGCATTCATGGCATCTTTTCCCACACAACGTGTATCGGGAACTTGTTTAGCCAATACTACAATTTTCAAACTCATTAGATTATCTTTTTGGTATTAGTAATTTATTGTCGGCAAATTTAATGAAACCATTTGTTCTGCAAAACGATATAATAAAAAAAAGTTTAAGAAAGGAAGGTCCCGTCAATCCCCTGACAAAGAAGAAACAGCCTGATACAAATCCTCAAAAGAAGCTATCGGATTGTCCGTAAAAAGGTAACGGACATTACAGGCTGTATCGGAAACATAAACCAAAGGAACTCCTTCTTCCGAAAACAAAGAATATACTTTTCGGTCTGATTGTGCAGAATAAGGCAGAGTCAGAGCATTACTTTTCCAATATGCCAGTATTTCTTTTTCTGGTTCTTCCCGACTGATACAGGCAATTCGGACACGAGGATTTCCAGCATAAACCTCATACAATTGCTGAACAACCGGAAGTTCACGCTGACAATCCGAACAGGAAGTATGGAAAAACACCAGTACCGAAACCTTTCCCCTCAAAGAATCCCGGTCAAGTATTGTTCCGTCATTCATCTCTACCATAAATTCCGGTAAAGCATCTCCCGGCTGTATATACTGAATATGCTCACCTACTTCTTCCCGTATACAGGAAACACAACCTATCAGAAATACTAGTACTACTGTTACAAGCAACCTCATTATATCAATTCTTTAAGAATGCGCAAATATACATATTGTACTCCTGGCCGAACAGATTCTTCCTCCAGAAACTTCTGCTTTACCCGATACCTGCGTAATGTTTTCCGAATATATGATTCCACCACGACTGAAGGTTCATCTACATATTCCAACACCTGCACGGAGCCATCCGGCTGAATATTCACCTTCGCTTTCACATTCAGTAAACTCTTGCCTTGAGCAGAAGTTCCACGACGATCATAATCAATCCACAAAATCATTGTAGCTTTAGGGACAGATTCTGCCACAGATTCGTTCACTTCTTTCTTACCAGCCTTTTCATCTTCTTTCGCACGTTCGGAAATACAGGCACTCACCAGCAACAAGACAGAAACCAAATATAAAAAACATTTTCGCATAATCGGTTAACAACTAAAAATCGAATATCCAAAGATACAAAATTTTATTAACTTTGCCCAAACAAGTAATATTTATGGAACAAATCAATCAAAGTATCGCTCAGTTTTTACTTCACATCGGTATAGACAAAGAAAATATTAACTGGAGCCTGCAGATACTCCTTATTATATGTATAGCCCTGCTGTCTTACATTACAACCAAGTTATTCCGGTACATCATCATCCCTGCTGTACAAAAAATCACCTCCCGGACCAAAGCCAGGTGGGACGATTACCTGTTCAACGAGAAGATGATGATCAGCTTCTGCCGCCTGATTCCTCCTTTGGTTTGGTATATACTGCTTCCTCTTGTATTCAGCAAGTTGCCCCTTCTGCTGGAATTCCTGCAAAAAGCATGCGAAATCTATCTGGTTGTCTGCATGCTACTGCTGGTCAGCGCCTTTCTTAACTCCCTTTATGAGATCTCCAATGAGCACGAGACCCTTCGCAACCGTCCGTTGAAAGGGATCTACCAGATGATTAAATTAATTGCATTCGGCATTGGATTTATTGTAATTATCAGTATCATCACCGACAGCAATGCAACAAGTATCCTTGCCGGATTAGGAGCTTCAGCGGCTGTTTTAATGTTGATCTTCAAAGACAGTTTACTGGGACTGGTTGCAGGAGTACAATTATCAGCAAACGATATGCTACGTCCCGGCGACTGGATTACCATGCCCAAATACGGAGCAGACGGAGATGTTATCGAAGTTTCACTTACAACGGTCAAGGTGCGTAACTTTGACAAGACAATTACTACCATTCCACCCTATGTACTGGTCAGTGACTCCTTTCAGAACTGGCGAGGAATGCGGGATACTGGCGGAAGACGTATCAAACGTTCCATCAATATTGACCTGAATACCATTCGTTTCTGTACTGAAGAAGAAAAGAAACGACTCGTGGAAAAAGGATGGATCAAAGATAATACAGAAACAGAAGAGCTGACAAACCTCAGTGCTTTCACCAGTTATCTTCAGGAATACCTTGTTCATCATCCTCACACCCACAAAGAGCTGATGATCATGGTCCGGCAGCTACAGCCGACTTCCGAAGGTCTTCCTCTAGAAATCTATTGCTTTACGGATACGACAGTATGGATGGAATATGAGAATATCCAGAACGGAATATTCAATCACCTGCTGGCAGTCCTTCCTCAATTCGGATTAAGAGCTTTCCAACGGCCAGCAGGTAAAGATATTAATGATTCAGTTATACCACCATTGCAGCGATAAACTGAATGAACAAAATCAAAAATACCATAGCGATCGGATAAACGGTCGCATAAGCCACTCCGGGAATATTGCTGTCAGTCATGGAATCCACGGCTGCAAGTCCCGGTGTACTGGTCATACCGCCAGTAATGGTTCCGAGCATATCCAGCAGACTGATCTTAAAGACATACCGTCCGACCAGCGCTGCTATGAGCATCGGCACTAAAGTAATCAAAGCTCCAACCCCAAACAGCAGGAACCCGCTTTCACGGAAAGTCGAAACCAGATTAGCACCGGCCGAAGTTCCTACTTCTGCCAGGAAAAGCAAGAGTCCCAACTGACGAAGCAACTGATTGGCAGGCCCCGACATAGACCACAAGATTGGTCCCGTCTTACCGATAGCACTCAAGAACAATGCCATCATCAACACTCCCCCGGTCAGTCCTGGAGAAAAAGAGAAACCGGAGCCAAAGGAGAGATTTAACTTGCCAAACAACACACCCAGAACGATACCCATAGCTATCGGGAAGAAATCCGTATCAGATAATTGTTTGGCATCATTCCCCAGCAAACGGGCAACAGCCTGAATTCCTTCTTTCTCTCCAACAACCATCAGCTTGTCACCAAACTTGAGAGCCAGATCCGGAGACGGAGACAGATCAATACCGCTTCGGCGAATCCGGGTTACCGTACAACCGAAGTTTCGCTGAAAGTTCAGATCTCCCAGCTGCTTGTTGATCATATCTTTCTTTGTCAATAACAATGATTCGATTGCCTGTGTATTTTCAAGTGGCAATTCTCCCTCTTCGCGTTCTCCCAGCATCAAAGCCAGACTTGCCAACGCATCCTCACTGCCTACAGCCTGAATGCAGTCTCCTTGCTTCAATTCTGTATGAGCCTTCGGGATCACGATATCCTCTCCACGTTTCAAACGGGAAATAACCGCTCCCGTCATAGCCCGTATATTCAACTGAGCCAGCGTCTTTCCGATCACCGTTTCGTTAGTTACCCGAAACAGACATGTCTTTAATTCCGGGAACTGCCCACGCCGTTCTTTCTCCAGCCGGTGAGCCTCTTGTTCCAGATCGACCCGCAACAGTTTAGGGAGAAGCTTCACAAACAGAATAACCCCAATAACTCCAAAAGGATAAGCAATACCATAAGCAATGGATGCCAATGGTGACTGAGTGCTGTCGATGGCAACAGCCAATCCCGGTGTACTGGTCAAAGCACCTGCGATAAGTCCGACCAGACTAGGCGTATCAATGCCAAAGGCATACTTCAGTCCCAGACCGGTAAGACAGGCTGATGCAACAATCAGAATAGTTATCAGGATCAATGTTTTTCCTTTACTTCGGAAAGAATCAAAGAACCCCGGCCCCGCCTGGATGCCTATGGTAAAAATAAAAAGCACCAGTCCGAAGTTTCCCAGCGCTTTCGGAATAGAAACGCCCCAATGGCCAAAAGCCAAGGCGATAAAGATCACTGCGGACACGTCTAACGACAAGCCCATCACTTTCACACGCCCCAGCATAAAGCCTAAGGCCACAATCAAAAATACAGAAAAATAAGGTGACTGTAATAAGTCAATAAACATAAGTATAACGGGTTACAGGTTTTGCGGTCAAAGATAGAAAAATTTCTTTAATCTGCAAAGACCTGCCTTCCTGCCCCGATACTAATGTGATACCGACTGAATATATTCATACAGTTTTCTGTAAAAGGCATGACGGGTCAGCGTTGACACATCTCCCAAGATGATCAGTTTCATGCGGGCACGGGTTATGGCAACATTCATACGACGTAAGTCACTGAGAAAGCCAATCTGCCCGTCTTCGTTGGCACGCACCAGACTGATCAGAATTACATCCCTTTCCTGACCCTGAAAACCATCAACCGTATTGACTGTAATCAAGGAACGGTAAGGCTTGAAAAAAGGATCCCGTTTAAGCAACTGTCGCAGATACTGCACCTGTGCTTTGTAAGGAGATATCAATCCCACATCAATGCGTTCTTCCAGAAAACGTTCTCTTCCGATCTTGGTAATATATGTTTTCAGCTGACTTACGGAAAGTTCAGCTTCTGCCTTATTGATACGTCCGTAATTCTCTCCCACAAACTCCTCGTTACAGTCCATATCTTCCGTATCAATCCACTCTATCGGTGTATCAAAATCAAGAATACTGCGGTATTTCACTTCGGGAGCCGACTGCACCATTCCTCCATAAAACCAGTCAGAAGAAAAGCGCATGATCTCTTCATTCATGCGATATTGCAACTTCAGCAAAGCTACGGTTTCCGGCTTGTTCTTCACAATTGTCTGCATCAGAGTTTCACCCAGTCCTGCCCGTAATGCCTGCGGACATTTGACTGTCGGAGGAAGCTGACAATGATCACCAGCCAGAATCACCCGATCCACTTTACGGATCGGAATCCAGCAGGCTGCTTCCAATGCCTGCGCCGCCTCATCGATGAACAAAGTCCCGAACTTCTGCCCTTCCAGCAACCGGTTGGCACTGCTTACCAGCGTACAGGCAATCACCCTCGCTTCAGCAAACAAAGAAGCATTGATACGTATTTCAAGTTCCGTAGCCCGGTCTTTCAGTGAATTGATCTTCTGCCGGATACTTTCCCGGTCCGAAGCTTTCCGCATCCGGGCATAAAGTTCACGAACAGCCTTGCGGATGCTCCACAATTGCGGATAGTCCGGATGAGACTCAAAACGACGTTCGTATGTAAATGAAAGCATTTTATCGTTTACCCGACTCGGATTTCCGATACGCAACACACTGACTCCCCGGTCTACCAGCTTCTCGCTGATCCAGTCAACAGCCATGTTGCTTTGTGCGCACACCAGCACCTGATTCTCCCGATGAAGTGTTTCGTACACTGCTTCCACCAGTGTAGTTGTCTTACCTGTACCCGGAGGACCATGTACAATCGCTACATCCTTGGCATGAAGCACTTTGTTGACCGCTTCTTCCTGTGTCCGGTTCAGCCAGGGAAAACGGACAGGCTGAAATGAAAAGGACGACACAGGCTGCCGGCCATGAAAGATATCACGTAACTCTGCAAGGCGATTATTACGCGCACTGATCACTCCCTTCAGTGCTTCAAACATCAGCCGATAACTGGTTTCATCAAAATACAACTGTACTCCCAACACCTCCTGAGCCTGTAAAGCCAACAGGGCATCTGCATTGGGAAGGACTACTACCATCCGGTCTTCTTCCACATAACTGACCGTAGCAGTAAAGGAAAGATAATGTAACTTTCCAAAAGTATCTTGCGTAAAGAAACAAACAGGCCGCCCATATTCAAACAAATGTTCAATCTCCCGGTCCTCAGTGCGTTCAACTTCTACAACCAGCTGATTCAAGGCATTATAATAACTCCGTCCCAGATGAAGCGGATACCAGCACATGCCCCGTTTGACCTTCCGGCCTATTCCCATCAGTTCGGTCTGCTGACGAAACTGTTCCTTTTCATATTCATATTCCATCTGCAACAACTCATACTGACGTTGCAAGGAAAGTATCGGCGAATCTGTCATCAATGCGTTTTTTATGTTCCTTTTCTCCTGCAAAGGTACAAGTTATTTGAAAAAAGAATTGATTAATTCCCGGATTCTTCTTAATTTTGTTTGCAACGAGAACAATAACCAGACAGATGGAGGCTATCATGAAAAAGCAAGCTGACTATATCAAACGCATTGAGATCAAAAGACTTTGGGGACGGAAAAATATTTCATGGGACTTGCGTCCCGATGTAAATATCCTGAGCGGAATCAACGGAATCGGGAAAAGTACCATCCTGAACAATTCTGTAAGAAGCCTGAACGCCCTTGAAGGAGGTGCATTAACCAATGGAGCACAGCCTGGAGTGTCTTTCATCTTCTCTCCCGAAGATGCCACTTTCATTCACTTTGACGTCATCCGCAGTTTCGACCGACCGCTTATCAATTCAGGACTGCTGGAAAAAATAGGCAATCAGAATGTCAAAACGGAACTGGACTGGCAGCTTTATCAGCTTCAGCGACGCTATCTGGACTACCAGGTCAATATCGGCAACCGAATTATTGAACTGCTGACGAGCGGCGTACCGGAAGACCAGTTGAAAGCTACCGAAGTGTCACGCCCCAAGACACGCTTTCAGGATCTGATAGACGACCTCTTTCAGGAAACCGGAAAGAAAATCATCCGAAAAAGCAACGAAATTCAGTTTGAGCAGGATGGAGATATCCTCACTCCTTATCAACTTTCATCCGGAGAGAAACAAATGCTCGTCATCCTGCTGACCGTGCTCGTACAGGACAACCAGCATTGTACTCTTTTTATGGATGAACCGGAAATTTCCCTGCACGTGGAATGGCAACAGCGGCTGATCAGCCTGATCCGATGCCTGAATCCCAATGTACAGATCATTCTGACCACTCATTCTCCGGCCCTCATCATGAACGGATGGCTGGATGCCGTCACCGAGGTCAGTGATATAACGACTCTTTAAATGCTAAGATTATGGGAAAAAGACTTACTGAAAACCTTTCTTCCCTCTACATAGAGGCAGCCAACAGCCTGCGTCCGAAGAAAGCAAGAAGAAAGATCGTAGCTTATGTGGAAAGCTACGATGACATCTCCTTCTGGCGTGCCTTACTGGCCGACTATGAAGACAATACCCGATACTTTGAAGTCATGCTTCCCTCACAGGATTCGCTGGCAAAAGGCAAGAAGACCGTATTGATGAACCATCTGGGAAAACAGCTCGGTGAAAATATGATTGCCTGTGTGGACAGTGACTATGACTATCTGTTGCAGGGACGGACACAGACATCACGTTATATGATTGAGAGTCCGTATGTACTTCAGACCTATGCTTATGCCATCGAGAACTATCATTGCTATGCTGAAGGCCTGCACGAAGTCTGTGTAACCGCTACCTTGAATGATCACCGCCTGATTGATTTTCCGGCATTTATGAAATTATATTCCCAGATTGCTTACCCATTATTTATATGGTCTGTATGGTTCTACCGCCGGCATATCCTGTCAGAGTTCTCCCTACTTGACTTCTGCTCATACGTCAAGCTGGATCAGGTAAGCACACGCCACCCGGAACGCAGTCTGGAAAATATGGCCAAAAAAGTAGAGCGCAAGCTCAGGGAACTGGAAAGAAAACATTCCAATGCCCTCCACGAAATTGAATCCTTAAAAGCGGAACTGCTCAATTTGGACGTAACCCCGGACAATACCTATATGTTCATCCAGGGACATCACATTCTGGACAACGTGGTCATGAGACTACTGATTCCGGTCTGTACCGTGCTACGCAGGGAACGTGAACAGCAGATTCACGATCTGGCCCTGCATAACATTCAATTACAGAACGAACTGACGAACTATCAGCGCAGTCAGGTGGCCGTCGAAGTAGTCATTCATAAAAACCTATATTACAAAAATTCTCCTCTCTATAAAAAGATACAGCGCGATGTGGAGAGATTCCTGAAAATCATCAAGTGATCATCCCGGAATACGAGAGAGAATTTTCGGAAACTTCCAGGCAAAAAGCAGCGTACAGCAAACAGCAGCCGTGGCATCAGATATCGCTTCGGCTGCATAAATTCCATTCACACCCCAGAAGCGGGGCAACAACAAAGCCAGAGGTATCAGAAGGATCACCTTGCGAAGCAGGGCAATGAAAATGGAAATCCGCGCCTGCCCCAAAGCAACAAACATATTCTGACAGGCACGCTGCAAACCGAAGATCGTCATCCCGGCAAGAAAAACCGGCATTACACAACGTACCGTACCGATCAGAACTTCATCATCGGTAAAGGCTGAAGCTACAACCGACGGGAAACAGATCATCAGCAGCATCAGTGCAAAATTGAAAGAGAACATGGTGATCAGTGAAATCCGGAAGCAGGATCTCACCCGATCCTTATAGCCGTGACCGTAATTGTAACTGGCCACCGGAACAAATCCCTGCGCAAAACCCACCAAAGGAACACTGGCAAACTGCATCGCACTCTGAAGAATAGCCAGGGCACTGACATGAATATCGCCAAAATGTTTCAGACTACCGTTCAGCACAAACCCGACAAGGCTTTCCGTACTCGCCATGATGAAAGGCGAAACGCCCAGGGCCAGCATAGACAAAACGATCCCTTTGTCCAGTTTCATGTAACGGCGTTCCAGCGGAAGCGAAGCCTGTCGGGAAAACAAAAAGCGCAACACCCATCCGGCACTGCATGCCTGAGACAGAATTGTAGCCAGTGCTGCTCCCTTTACTCCCATGTCCAGCCCGAAGATAAAGACCGGATCGAGCACAATATTCATGGCTGCCCCGATCAGGACAGAAGTCATGGCTATACCTGGCCTGCCCTGTGTATTGATAAAAGCATTCAGCCCCACTGAAAGCTCGACAAACAAGGTGCCCAGCAAATAGACAGACAGATAATCCTCCGCATATCCCAGAGTATGCTCCGAAGCTCCCGTCAGCAAGAGCACGGGTTCCATAAACAGATACGCCAGTGAAGAAGTCACAACCGTAAAAAGCAAAAGCAGGACAAATCCATTCCCTAATATCTTTCCGGCCCGTTCCCGGTTTCCCTGCCCCAAAGCAATGGCAGCAAGCGGTGCACCTCCGGCACCGACTATGGCTGAAAACGAAGATATCAGAATCACAATGGACATGGTGACTCCTACCCCTGCCAGTGCATCCGTGCCGATTCCGGGGATATGGCCGATATAGACACGGTCGACAATGGCATAAAGTAAATTCACAAACTGCGCCGCTACGGCCGGCAAAGCCATCCGGAAAATCAGACGCAGCATGGGATCTGTCCCTAACCGCTCTTCGTAGGAATGATTCATAACCAACGCTCCTCCGGATTTATTTCAAGGTTTCTACCGGAAGTTCCTCGTTTTTCCGGTAGCCGGAACTGGTAAAAATCGCAACAAGCTGTCCTTCATCGTCCGTAATCCGTACCTCGATGAAAGGTACCCGGGCGTGACTGAAAGTCTCCGTCGCTTCAGCATACACGTACCCTTCATGCGCCGAACGCAGAAATGTAATGTTTGCATTCAGCGAAAGCGTCAGTTTCAGATGACTGTTCGCCACCGCAGCAAAAGCCAGGTCAGCCAGTGTAAACAGGGCACCTCCCTGACAGACACCTCCTGCATTCAGGTGTTTCACCGTAACAAGCATCCGCGCCCGGGCATATCCCGGAGACACTTCCAGCAGCTCCACGCCGGCATTGGCTGCAAAATGATCCTTTGCCAGCAATTCCTTCAATGTTTTCATAAGCCTCAACGAATGGTTACCATGGTTGCTCCGAAACCATATTCACGGAACGAAGCATCCTGACTCGGATAATTTTTATACTTGCGTTTCAGTTCATCCAGAATCGCACGGCGCAACACTCCGTCTCCCTTACCGTGAATAAAGACAATCTTCTGTCCCTTTCTGGTACGATACTCTTCCAGCGTCTTGCGGAAGACATCCAGCTGATAATTCAACATTTCCGCATTACCCATTCCTGTCGTATCATCCAGCAGTTCATGAATGTGCAGATCGACTTCCACAATATCATTCTTCACCTTCGGACCTTTCTTCTGAAGTTTGGCAGGAACCTCGTCCCCCTTTTTTCCCAACAGGGCATCCTTGATATCCTCGGCAGAAACAAACACCTGGCGGGCTGTTTCGTCATCACGTACAATGTCATAGATCAGGGCCGGTTCCGGGAAGAAGTCATTCTTCTCGAATGTATGAAGTTTGTAGAACTTCACCGTGTCAATACGCAATTCCTGGCAGACTACATTTTTCATCAGGAAAGTACGGTCATCCTTATAAGCCATCAGCTGTACAGCCACGTGCTCCAGGCCGTTCAGTGCACTCCGGTCGAACTCTTCCAGATGCAGTTTCATATTCGGCTTCACGGTTCCCCGGCTTCTCAGCGTCCAGCTCTTGCCTTCGGCCGAAAGATACAGATAGTCTACAAAATAATTGCTGTCGTTCACCAGGTATGCATCAAAAGCCGTTGACGAGATTTCCCTGATATCCTGAGGCACATAAGCCAGGAATACATTCAGGACATCGTTCCCCCGGATCTCAGGAGCCCGGTAAGTAATGGGCTTTTCTTCTTCCGGCTCTTCCTCTTCCACTGCCGGAGCAGCAGGCTTTGCAACAGACTTCAACGGAATATTATAGTCGTCGGTCTGTATCACCACACACTCCTTGATCAGCATCGGAATTTCAAATCCGTCTTCACCTTCCACCAGTGCAATGTCCTTACCCTGAAATCCTCTCACAATGCCGCCTCCCACTTCACTCAGGAAACGGACTTTATCTCCTATTTTCATATTCGTTACATTTTTTACTTTCGCAAATGTAGAAATTTTTATCCATACTATCACGAAAAAAACGTCCCGGTCTTTTCATCAAAAGGCCGAAACGTTTTACTTCAAACGCCGAAACATTTTTTTAAAAGCTGGAAGCCTTTTCCGGCTATGCCTGTTCCAGCTCCGACGAATATGAACAACCCCAATTAATTCTGACGAACTTCCTTGACAGCTTCAATCAAACGGAGGAAATCTGCAGGATAAACATCTCCGATATTACCGATACGGAAAGTATCTGCCTGAGAAATCTTTCCCGGATAGATCACAAAGCCTTTTGCTTTCAGCTGCTGATAGAAATCCTTGAAGTCAAAGTCTGCAGAAGGATAATAGAAGGAAGTGATCACCGGCGACTGTTCTTCATCCGGAAGCAAAGTCTTATAACCCAAAGCACGCATGCCTTCTACCAGGGTACGGTGGTTTTCGCAATAACGGGCATAACGGGCTTCAATACCTCCTTCGGCCTCCAGTTCCTTCAATGCCTGCATAAAAGCACGAACCACATGAGTAGGAGAAGTGAAACGCCATTTGCCATGACCTTTTTCCATCGTTTCCCACTGGTCATACAAGTCGAGCGACAAAGAACGTGCCACTCCCTTGCACTGTTCCAGCAACGAACGGCGGGCAATGATGAAACCGAATCCCGGCACACCCTGAATACACTTGTTGGCACTGCTGATCATAAAATCAATTCCCAGCTTCGCCATGTCAATGGGTACTCCGCCAAAACTGCTCATGGCATCAACGATGAACACTTTACCATGTCGTTTGACCACTTCGGCAACTTCCTCCAGCGGATTCAGGACACCGGTCGTCGTTTCACAATGAACCACAGAAACATGTGTCACTTCCGGATGTTCATTCAGATACTGATCAATCTGCTTCGGATCTACCTGCTGCGTTTCTTCAAACTTCATTACGGAGCAGTTGATCCGATAATAATCGGCGATTACTCCCATACGCTTGCCATAAGCACCGTTGGCTGCAACCAGCAGATGATCTTCCGGACGAACCACTGTTCCCAATACAGATTCCACACAGAAGCTTCCGCTTCCCTGCATTAATACCGCAGTATATTCCTCAGGGCGGCTTGAAGCCAGCTTCACCAGTTCCTTGCGGATTACTTCAACAATGCCCAGATTATAATCTTCATCCCAGGTACACCAGTCGCTCATCATAGCTTCTTTTACAGTTTCACTGGTAGTCAAAGGTCCGGGGGTCAACAACAAATAAGGTCTCATATCTTGATTCGTTTTTAAAGTTCAATTATTTCATTTCATTCTCCATACGTGCATTGATGCTCTCGATCAAGGCAGGCAGCTCACAGATGCTGTCCACTACATAATGTGCACCGGCAGCATACATCCGGTTTCTGACTGCAGCCATGCGTTTCTTCAGTTCGGCTTCAGGAAGTTGCTTGACTTCATCTTCTGTCAGTCCCATCTCGTTACTTCCCAGAATTACTCCGACACTCCATACTCCGGCATTCACACCTTCCTTGATATCAGAAATCGTATCACCGTATTTCACAACAGACAAGCGTGAAGGTACAGCCAGATCACACATATTCTTATAAATCATATACGGATAGGGACGGCCGGCCGGAAGTCCGTCGGACGTAACACAATTGTCCGTACGGTAACCTTTTTCTGCTGCAGCAGGTACCACTACATCCATCATCTCACGGGTATATCCGGTGGTTGAACCGATCTTGATTCCCATCTTGCGCAACACGTCAATCGTTTCGATCACGTCTGAAATCGGAGCCGTATACTCTCTCAACGTAGCAAACAGCAGACGCTGGAACTCAGCATAACGTCCTTTTACATCTTCCTCTCCATACACTCTTCCATACTTCTGACGGAATGCTTCTCCAATCCGCTCCATGTCAAACAGCGCACGGATATGATCAATCTTTGTCAACCCCATCGGACGGCGGGCTTCTTCCGGAGTCACCTCAATTCCGATCGCACGAAAACTCTCAATGAAAGCCGATACAGGTGCAAAACATCCATAATCAATGGCTGTACCAGCCCAGTCCATAATCACACATTCAATTTTTTTCATATTGTCGTAGTCGTTAAATATACATTATTTTCTTCCATTACAACCTGCTCACCGGTCTGGGTCTTTCCCTGGTCAGGACTCTGGGGAGGAACCGGTTTCCGGTTTTTCTTCCAGATCATATATACCAGCGATCCCATGAATGCAATACAGCAGGTGATTCCAACCCAGACGCTCATCTGATTGTAGAAAACAGCCCAATTAATATGGGAAGCAAAGTATTCTTTAAAGAACAGAAGGGCCAGAGTTCCGAGATATCCCACAAAGTCAATGGTGATGATAAAGAATCCTACATTACCCCGAATCTTGAAACATGCAATGAAGCGTTCGAAAAAGATTGTCTGAAAACTGAGATAAGCAATGTCCAGACAAAGGCTTTGCAAGAAGAGCCATATATGTACCGGGATGGCCAGTTCCTCAAAGTTGGCGGCGATGAAGGCCAGCGTACCCATACCTGCCGTTGAAAGAACCAGCAAGATACACAGTACTTTCAGGTGGTCGTATGTCGTTGCCAGCAGAGCGAACGCTGCCAGCATAACCAGTGTGGCGATTGAATCGATCTGTGCAAAGGCCCAGGAAGAAACCTGACTGACATCAATGATACAGACGATGAAATCTTCCTTGATGTCCCGCTGAACCGTCAGCAGCAGATTGGCAGCAAACAGCATGATCAGCAACGGCATGAAACGCCGGAAGAGTTCCCATCGCTGACGGCCGTCAAGCGTAACGCGGACAGAGCGGGAAGCGATATCCGCAGCACTGGGACTGGGGAATCGGGTCATCATCCACCCCGTAAGACACAGCAGCGGGAAAGCCAGTGCACCGATAAGGGCCGGCATCCAGAACTCACTGACATGAAGCGTGTTCAGGGCATATAATCCGAGTGATTTGGCCAGACCGGAACTCAATGCCATGCTCACTCCCATGATACTGGCCAGAATATCAGTTGTCCGACGGCCTTCCAGGAAACTGAAGATCACTCCCCACATGCATCCCAGCGAAAGCCCGTTGAAGAACAAGGCAATGATATTGTAAGGTACAGGAAGAAGCCCGAACGCCAGCAAGGAAGCTTCTGACAAGGCAGCCGAGCCGATGATAAACTTCAGACGTCCTTCCGGTTTCAATTCTGAAATATATTTAATTCCCAACAGCTTGGCAACAACATATCCCAGCAACTGAACCATGCTGACCGCAATCTTATAATCCATACCGGCAACCTGCAATCCGTCGAACACAGCCGCCGTGAAAGGTTTTCTCAATGCATACACCAGCGAATACGAAAGAAGTGCCGTACCTCCTGCCCAGAGTACAAACAACCAGTCAGGAACAGGAGCCTTTTTCTTTTCGGAACCGGGTAAAGTTATTGATGTTTTTTCTATGGTTTTCATATCTTCTTTTTTCAAATCCGATGCAAAAGTAAAGCACCTAAATCACTGAAAAAATGAATATTCCATGATTCATAATCCTGTAACAATTCAGAAATATTCATGCAACAGGATTCTCACAGAAACAACACACAACCTTATCAGAAACGAAACAGGATTGTAATATTCGCTTCCCCAATATAGGGTTCTGAACGCATCTTCGGGCTGACGGAATATAAAAAAGAACCGGATTCACATAAAAAAAACAAGGATCACTGACGGAAAAACATTAACTTTACTCCCCCAAATCTATTATACCTCACATTGCATGGATGAACTGAAACAAATATATGAACGCATCACCCTTCTGCGACAAAAAGGAATCAAGATGAAAGAAATTGCCGGACAGACCGGCTTTTCACCCAGTGTGCTGTCTGCACTTTACAGCACTGTGCTCCCTGCGTTCTTCCAGAATCAGAAAAAAGGAATGAACAACGAAGAAGCACTGGATCAGGCTCTCGTTTGGGTAAACAATATATCCAAAAAGAAACTGCTGGGTTCACTTCCCAGCCTGAAGGCTTCTCTGTTCGCCATGCAAGTGACTCCCAAAGTTCCGACAGGAGAAAACGACAACCCTTTCCTGGCAGAACTGGAAGCCAATATGCGGGAAACCCTTTCGTGGATTGCCAATTATAGCGGTATCTACATCAGTTACAGTCTTTCTTCCACCAGTCAGGCCATGAAGGTCGAGCCCTATCTCATCGCTCCGGCCGAAAAAGGAAACTACGTGGAAGTGATCCACAACAACGTCTACGGAACAACTCATCATGGGGCTGCCCTGATGAACGGAACCAATCATCTATATTTGGCATTCAACGAACACAAGACGCCCCAGCTGGCCCTTTTCCATATCAGCCTGAAGCTTCCGATGTATGACCGTCCTCCATTCCTCCGGGGGGTCTACACCTGCTTTGACTATAACTATAACCCCATTGCACGGCGTATCCTGTTTGTAAAAGTATCCGAAAGCGTTGCCCGGGATGAATTCATGAAGCTGAAAGGACAGCTGAAAACCTATGACCAGCTTGACGAAAAGGAGAAACGTTATTATCAATACACCTGCCAGCCGGAGGACATCATCCGGATCTGCAACATCCCTTCTCCCACTATGACCGAAGAAGATCTGGACATGGAAAAGAAACTGCTGACGATTTCAAAATAGACGGCCGGCACAACTATTCGCGGTTTTCTTTCCGGATTTGCACAAATGTGCGTAATTTTGCAAAGAATGAATCATAGCGAATATGGAAGAAACAAAACATATCAAGATCAGCGATTACAATTATCCGCTGCCCGATGAACGCATCGCCAAATTCCCGTTGCCCGTACGTGACCAGTCCAAACTCCTTGTGTACCGTCACGGTGAGGTAAGCGAAACCCGTTTCACTTCTCTTCCCGATTACCTGGAAGCCGGAGAACTGATGATCTTCAACAACACGAAAGTCATTCAGGCGCGTCTGCATTTCCGCAAGGAAACCGGTGCCCTGATTGAAATATTCTGTCTGGAACCCATACAGCCCAACGATTATGTGCTGAACTTCCAGCAGACCAGCCACGCCGCCTGGCTCTGCATGATCGGCAACCTGAAAAAATGGAAGGAAGGATCACTTCATAAGGAAATGAACGTGAAGGGACATACGATTACCCTGACTGCCACACGCGGGGAATGCCGCGGCACCAGTCACTGGGTGGATTTCACCTGGGATAACCCGGAAATCACCTTTGCCGATATTCTGGAAGTGTTCGGCGAACTGCCCATTCCTCCCTATCTGAACCGGGAAACGCAGGAAAGCGACAAGGAAACCTATCAGACCGTCTATTCGAAGATCAAAGGATCCGTAGCGGCTCCTACTGCCGGCCTGCACTTCACTGAGCGCGTGCTTCAGGCTCTTCGTGACAAAGGTGTCGACCTGGAAGAGGTGACACTCCATGTCGGAGCAGGAACTTTCAAGCCTGTGAAGAGCGAAGAAATTGAAGGTCACGAAATGCACACCGAATATATTTCCGTCAACCGGCAGACTATTGAGAAACTGATTGCACACGAAGGAAAAGCCATCGCCGTCGGTACGACTTCAGTCCGTACGCTGGAAAGCCTGTACTACATCGGTGTGACAATAGCCTCTCATCCTGATGCCGGACAGGAGGAACTGCACGTCCGGCAATGGCAGCCTTACGAAACTCATCCTACGATGACGACCGTGGAATCGCTTCAACAGATCCTTGACTACATGAAACGTCACGAGCTGGAAGCCCTGCACACCAGTACACAGATCATCATCGCTCCGGGCTATACCTACCACATCGTACAGAAAATGGTCACCAACTTCCATCAGCCGCAAAGCACCCTGCTATTGCTGGTGTCAGCCTTTGTCAAAGGAAACTGGCGGACCATCTACGATTACGCTCTCGCCCACGACTTCCGTTTCCTCAGTTACGGTGATTCTTCCCTGCTGATCCCCTGACAGCAGAAACGGTATCAAAAAGGAAAGAGCATACACTGAATTTGGAAACACTTCCCGTATCAGTGTATGCTCTTCCTTTTTTGACAGGTGAACAAGATATACTGTCAGTTATCTGTCAGAACGGAATGACACTTGTTGTATTCCATTCATGCTGTGAGTCAAGCACAAGCGTAGAAACAGTATTCAGATCAATCGGGGTGTCCTCACCATAACTCTGTCCGTGAGCCTTTTCTCCCATAGAATACAAACGATTACGAACAATACTATAACAATATTCCGTTTCGGGATTGTCTTCCAGTGTAATTTCTGTACGGCCCTCCCCACCTTCAGGCAAGGACACAATGGTTCGCTGGTTTAACTCCTCTCCTCCCAAATCACGTAAATAAACAGGCCATGACTTCAATATATTTCCATTTTCATCCAATACCTGGAATTCAAAAGTGGGAAGACCTGCTGCAATATCTTCTTCGGTCATTGCCACAGAAATAAGATAAGAATCTCCGAAGACCGTTCCAGCCGGTAAACTAATGCTTCCTTCAGGAAAAATCGTTGTATCAGTCTGCCAGTTTGTATCCAGAGCATTCAGTATTCCGTCACGATTCTCATCCAAAGGCAACGCCGCATTCCCCGTATTTCCCGGGAACCAGTTTGCCAGGTTGATCTCATACACAATAAACGCATTGTTCTCCGCACTGCCGGCCAGCTTCGCATCGAAAGCCGTGCTTGGATTCATTCCATTGATAACATTCTCCTTCCGGAAGTTTTCCGAATCATCCACTCCGCGAAATCCTCCCAATATGATACTCTGATTTCTGTGAGTTGTTACCAGACGTAACGAAGCAACAGATTTACCACCAACCGCGGCCGGAATACCAGTAAAGTAGCCGAACGTTCCGGCAACCTGTCTCCTCAAATGAATGTTTCCATCTTCAAATTCAGCCTGATCCGAAGGAGTCGAATAAATCTTTCCACCCTGCACGTGAAAGATTTCTCCACCTGCAAATATCTCAGTCAAACCTTCTCCTTCAGGCAGAGTCACAACTTCAGTCGTCCGGAAATCATCTCCGACCTTTACATCTTTAAAAGGCTGGTACCCTCCAAAAGAACCGCTTTCATATCCCACTGCATACACCATGTAATCTGCATCAGGCAAACATTCGGCTCCGGTCAAAGTTACGGTAGCCTCACGTCCGACTCCAGATTCACTGACCCAGGGTACACTCACTTTATTGTCCGTATTACTCCATCCGTCAAATGAAGTCTTATAAACCACCTTAGCCGGTACCTTGTTCTCAAGAATCAATAATTCCAGCTTATCAAAACGCTGTCTGGAACTGGCAGCGGTAATCGGCTGACGTCTGGAAGCGGCAATTGGGGAAGTTCTGGAAAACTGTTCTCCCATTGTTTCCACAATCACCTTAAACGTTTGTGTCTGTTGCGCAGAAGTATCCGGTGCAACCGGTTGATCCGATCCGCATGCCGACAATAAACCGACTCCGATCCAGATCCATACCATATTGGCTATTTTTCTCATATAGTTCTATTCAAATAATAATTTTATTCCGAAACTTTCAATGTAGCAATAATTTTACAATCCTCAACATCAGGATATTTCACAGATAACACTAATACACTGCTATCATTGTTGCCTATTACAGGAATAATTAAATCACGTAATATATCATCTTTAAGTTCTGAACCCTCTTTAAAATCGTTTAAAAGATCTGCAAAATCAAGATTAATTTGAAAGTCTTTATCCAATGATGCATTGTCTTGCAATTCTATTTTTTCAAAAGGGTTACACTCCAAACATACGATTGTGTTACCTCCTTGCTCTACTGAGCAATTCAAATCAGTTAACTCTAATGTCGTTCCATCTTCTTTTGTTAATGTAATAGACTGTATAACATTAGGCTGCTCCTCATTTATATTTCCAAATGCAATTGCAGTCATACTACCATCTGCATTCAATTCTGAAGAAGATACTAATGGTACATTCTGATCATATCCAAAAGTTTTATTATTAATATAGAATATATTGGCTGCTTGAGAAAAAACAGTCTTTACATTTGAAAATTCATTCCAGCTACTAACTCTAAGCTTAACAATATCACTTTCATTAAAATCCTTCAATAAAGCGTCTGATAATTTAGGCTTGATTATACTTTCAATAACAGAACTGCACATTTCCTTTTTTATCCAATCAACTAAACTTTCTATAATAGATGAATACTTTTCTTTATCCGTTAGTTTATTATATTGTTCTTGAACTTTTTCAGCAAATTCAGATATTGACTGAGATACATTCTGTTGCACCACTCCTTTATTATCGTCAAGTAACTTATTGGTAAGACTAGTTGCAATAGTCTTCAAATAAGGTTCTTTACGACTAATATCCAATCGGGATACGACACGCTGCAAATTAATGCTACAATTATAAGGTTCATCACGATTAGGGGTTTCTGTTGACGGAATATCTTGAGAAGCCCAGTAAAACATGGTATTATCTTTAAATCCATCCGAAGGCAACATCAGATAAATCTGGTCTAAAGAAAGATATTCTCCATTCGTTCCTTTATACTTTAACAAAGGATTTTCTACCTCTTTACCTGATTCATCCTGTAACGGGCAATTCGCTATAAATATAGCTGTATATTGAGGATATACATTCATATCCTCTTCCAAATCAAAACTCAATGTATCTTTCAGTTCCTGACGTTGTGCCCAAGTCATATTATCCCGTGTCAATGGCCACTGGGTATTTTCATTAATATCACTAATAGACCGCATCTTTACAAATTGTCCGTCTTGATATAACAAATAAGTCAAAGAACTGATACGGTATTCCGGTGAAAGAGAGTCCGAGAAACTTCTCCCAGTCAATTCCCCCAATGTATAATCAACAATGACTTTACCATCCATTACCGGTTCAATAACAACAGAATCCAGATTCTGTTGTTCCCAATCATTAACGCATGCCGTAAGACAAACGCATCCTAAACATATAAGACTTGTATTTATAAACTTCTGAACCATACCATTCTTTTTTAAAACTAATTCCAACCATCCCATTTATCATCAGGATCCACCCCAACGACAGTTTCTTCATCAAATCCTGCATATCGAACTTCAAATTCTTCCGAAGTCATACCGTTGAAAAGCACGGTAGTACATGTATTCGGTTTAACAACTATCGCTTCTGAATCTGTCGTTATTTTATAACTGTCGGATGTGTCATCTGTATATGTAACAGTAATCTGCCCTGAGACATTTCCCGGTAACATTGCCAGATCAAAACAACAATGCAATGATCGGCTATTTTGCAAATTTGAAGAGACCTCATATACAAATGTATAAGAACGTCTGTTCTCTCCCACAATAACAGATCCCTGATCCTCCTGCGAGGCATTATCATAAATATAAATACACTCAGGCACATCATCCAAACTAACACTTATTTGAGAAACCGGTTTCTCAAACTGATCAGACAATATTCCCATATCGAAACTCAGACCACCATTTATACGTGACATAACAAGTCCTGTTTCAGTTAAAGATTCACCTGCAACAAGCCAACGGTTAATTACTTTACGATAAATACTCAGTCCCTCTTTTTTAAAATCTACATCGGCACCAGACTCCTTTTCAAAAACAGTACAGTGTTCTTTCTGATACTCCATGACCGGATCATAATCAATCATCAGGCGAGTAAAATCAGATGTATTTTCACCCTCGTTTTCTTCCGTAAACAAGACTTTACCATCAATATCCTGATTGTCAGGTACACCTACAAAAGCGAATTTATACCAACGCGCAACCAGATTCTCCAACCTATAACTCCATACTCCTTCATTTTCAGACAGGAAATAGCGATCTTTCTCTGAGCAATATAAATTTATGCCATCAACCGCTTCCTGTTCCTGTGCCAGATGAGCAACATAAAGCCGGGTCAACAATCCCGATGCTGCAGAAGCATCATCCCCTGCACGTCCCTCTACAGTAAATGAAATACTTGCAGAAGAATCCAGCACTGACTTATCGGCATCATTACCTCTACAAGATGCCAACGCTAAACCTCCAATCAATACAATTCCTAATTTATAATTCATGGCTTAGTTATTTTTATCCAAACTCAGTTATTCGGCATGATTGCCTCATCCTTACTCCAACCTGGACTTACGGTTACAGTTCCTGATCCTCCGGCAGACTGAGATCCCTTCCATTCATTGTTTCTGCGACGACAGGAAATCACATTATACGGACGTGTTCTCCATGCCAGTCCATCTTTTCCACTATTCATCTTTACATAGTACACAAAACCTGGAGTTATTCCCTCCGGGTCAGCAGATGATGGAGTAGACGAATGGAAATAGTCATCCGTATTATCAAACTGAATGTAACGACTGTCCAATGCCTCACGCAGCAATTGCAACTCCTTATTGGCAGGCAAATACCAGAAAATCTCTTCTGAATCAATCTTTCCATTACCATTACGGTCACGGTTCTTGCCGATTACATAACCTAAAGCCACATCACGAAGCTTTTCTGTTGAATATGAATCATGCGCACGAACCCAATCCAATGTATTTACATCATTTCCCTTGTAAGCAGATGCAACTCCCCATTTATCACCTTCCGTAGCTACCTGATACAGTTTACGTGTATTGGACAAACCATCCCATTGTCCTGAAGCAATCAGATCATCCGTGATAAAACTCCAATAATGTGCAAATCCCCACGACATATGCTTTTTCTCCAGAATACGCTCTACATAAAATGTATCCCGAACTTCTTTCATGGTATGCACATCATATTTGATATGCAATACGACCATTTGGGCTGCATACTGACGGACATAAATGTATTTCACATCATCAGTTCCTTTCAGCGTACAGCGCACAAGTCCTGTACGTACATATCCCGGATCATTCTCTTCAGGTTTATTGACATCTGGTATAAACTCATCCGCATGAATATAAAAATTACTCATCCCAGCCGGTCCGGTCAGATAAAGTCCGGCCTGTCCTGTATTCTGATCGTATAAAGTTGTCCCCATGCGACGAGGCAAGTATGTTTCCTGCGTTGACAACTCCAGCCAGGGAGTTTTATCTGGATCAACAACTTCTGCTTCCCATTCTCCTTTTGAGCTGACCAGTGCTTTAATGGCATTGGGATGTGAATCAAGTATATCAGAAGGAGCAAAAACAGCCAAACCGGAAATCAATTCACTCTCAAAACGCGTATCCACTTCATCAGCTGCATGAATTGTTACCTTACAGGTATATTTAGTATTACGGCATACATTAAAGTCACTGAAATTATCAGCACCCAGAAATACATAATAGGTTACCTGACTACGAGATACAGACGTACCCATGACCTGCTCATAGAATCCTTCTATTTTCAGATAAGAAGCATAAGCCGATATCGGGTGTTGCATTGTCAGTGCTGCATCTGTATTATGAAACTTTGAATCATTAACAAAACCAGCTTTAAAGACTTGCTTATAACTATCCGGCAATCCATTAGTCGGCCATAAATCTGTTTTAGTTTCATCGATTTTCCCGCGACGGTTTTCAAACAGATTGAAATTCGTAGAAAAAGTCCATCTCGCATCCGGTTCTGGTGCTTCCTGTACCAAAGAAGGATGAAAATCATCCGTAAAATAACGGGATTTACGTTCCGCTTCATCGACGGAATAAACCCAGTCATTGACATTGTCCGGAGAACTCAAAACATTCTGTTCACTGGATGTCAAATCGCTGAAACCTTTATCTACAAGAAAACTACCTTTAGGTATATTGCACACGCTCACCATTCCAATTTCAAAGTTATCAGAATCAGAAACCGGATCAAAATTGATAGTCACATCAAACAATGCTCCCAAACGATAAACGGGCAATTCCAGATTACCATTGTCTGAGCTTCCGGCACTGCCGTCACTCATAGTAAAATCACCATTTTCAACCAGAACCTTCTCTAAAGATCCATACATGACATAAGTTCCTGAAAAAGCTCCATCCGGTTCAGAAATAACAACCGCCTCGTTTTGAAGCTGTTCCCAGGTATTAATCCGGTTCATAGTGCTCTCCGGATCTTTCATGTTACATACCGCACAAATCGTATAAGGAGATTCTGCATTATTTGCTTTTAGATATAATTCCAACTGTGGATTTTCCCCCACAATTGACTGATACTGCTTTGTCACCAGTTCATTATTCTGAAAAACAAATAATATCACATTATCTATCAAAGCATCATTTTCTGTACTGCGAGTATCCATCTGTAACATGCCATCCGGACAAATATTTACAGTCAATTTTGTTTCTCCATTGACTGTATTCCCAGAAGATCCACCAGACATACCGACCTCATCCTGGCAAGAAGCAAGGATCAGCACGCTAAAGATTGCTAAAATTATTGATCCGATTTTCATATTTCTGTATCTATTTGACAAAACTATTCTAAAAAGTTACGGGCCTGACGATAATAAAATGGATTATCTTTACGTTTAGCAATAATTACCTCACAATCATTACCAAGGAAGCTCACACAACGTTGATAATCAATATGATTATCTTCTTTTATTGCTGTAGGACTTACCCCTGCAGTTATACAGCTAGCATAAATACCTCCATCCACCAAATTACAATTCAACTTCTGACCAACAACAAGGGAGATAAAATTATACAATTCTACATTAGCAGGAAGAAACCAAAAATTCTGATATTTAGGTCCCACCTTAAGTTTATCATATGGATCAAAGTCAATCAAATCACTTTTATCCTCTATTGCATCTTTAGTGGTAAAAAACAAAGCTGATTCATTTTTCCATTTCTCATATGCCGTTTCAACAATATAATCTATCGCCCATCCATTAAAGGTGTTAAAGATCGTTAGATACCCATCATTCTCTTTCCTATTATTCGCTCCAGCACTATGGGTTAATCCTCCATATACATATTGAATATCAGCAGGATTCCAAAGCCCCCATTCATACGTTTTACTTGCTTCCGCTTCTCCTGTTGCTTTGTTAAAACTGCTGCCATAATCCAAACGGCTGAAACCTAAATAATATTCTCCTTTATCAGAATTATTACATTTTACAGTTATTGCATTATATTGCTTTAACGCCACCGTATAAGGCAAAGTTTCATAACCATTTGTTACCAGTTTCAACTTAGCCGTACGAATATCTTTGGCAACCATCTCAGGATAGTCAGGTGTATTCGTATCCCATGTACGTTTCCTTACAAAATCATTCACTCTGACCTTTATGGAAGAAAGTGGACCTGTTCCGCTCAAGAAAGTAGTCCAGCTACCAGAAGATTCATCATAAAAGAAAATCCAATTCTCTTCTTTAGCTGGTTTGAAAGTCGGATACTTAACAAATATCGGATCATCATTCTCCTCATAATCTACTGATAAAGTCCATGAACGTGGAGTTGTTCCCTGATCGGCCACTGAAATTACCATTTCTTCCGTCCCCATACAGTTCATGATATATTTATCCTGATTATAGTCTACTCTCAATGTTGCAGTGAGTGATACGATCGGAAACTCGATTTCAGGATCGTATTCCGTCCAATCTACAACTTTCGCTAACAGTTGACCACCCTCCAGACTTGCAGGAGCATCTCCATCAGTACTTGCACTAAAAGATTTGCTTCCTATACAATATATATGATTAGCCATCAAAGGATAACCTGAACTCTGAGTTTCCAATGATATACCATATACTCCTCCCTCTTCCTTTGTCAAAGGAGTTTCCGATCCATCATCCTTTTGTCCGATCAAACGAATAGACAACTTTGTAGACTCAATCGGCAGAAGATAAGCACCCATCAAACAAGACCCTGCAACCGTAGCAACAGAACCGTCATTCCGTGCAGGAATATCCAACAACGAACTTTCATCAGCGACCCCGGGTTTCTGTGCTCCCCACTCATCCAATAAATCACATTCAACAAGTACCTTATTCTCATCTTGAGCACCCTCTCCGGAATTTCCATAAACAGGAGTTCCTGTTTCTGTTCCATCCAGAAATGCATTTAAATCCAGAGATGTATTTTGTGAAGTTTCAGAAATCAATTGTAAACCTACAATATCATATCCACTCTTCACTGCAGGAATATCCTTGATGTAACACAACACTCCTGCAATGCAACGTCCTAACGTTATATTCACTACAGCATCAGAAGAGCTGAACTTCTGTTGCCCTGCAAAAACTTCTGTATATGCCATTTTATCTGAAGCTCCTGCAAGCGAAAGTTTGATATCGCTCAAAGTTTTCCCTTTATTCGCAACTTTTAAATGCCCTTCTGCATCCACATAAGGAAAAGCATAGGTATCATTATTATTATCTACCCCAATCACCAGCAACGTATAATCTTTTGGAGTAACGGAATAAAGATCAGCTTTCAGTCTGGAACGAAAAGGTCCGTCCAACACCTCCTGAGGATTCCAATCCAAGTCCTCTTCATAAATGCAGACTGCGTCATCACCTATTCCATCAAAGACATAAGCATATACATCCTCGATATGCTGTACATTATCTGAACTTGTTACAGCCGAACGAGATCCCATGGTAAACTCCTCACCAATGGAAATTACCAGCTCCGGTCCTTTTTCTTCGCCCACGCCAGCATCTTCATCTTTTGGTAATTCCGAACGGCATGAAGCCATACAAAGAATCCCTAAAACTCCTAAAATTAAAAAGAATGTCTTTTTCATCTTGGTTCAAGTCTACAATTTATTAATTCTTACTTTTCTGTTGTTGCATACCTTCCGTAAAATGAACGTAGGTCTTATATCGGCTTGTCTCGGAATATGGACTTCTGAGCACAACCACAAAAGCTTCCAGAGGCTCAATCTGAGTAATTTCAGATGTTCCATTCAAAGCATCTGAGCGGAGAATATCCGTATAAGTATTATTCGTCCGCAACAACCGGATACATCCAACCGAAGCATTTGCTTCAAAAAACGCCTTTATACCAATATGCGACATAAACGGATTACCGGCCAGATAAGAATCTCCAGGTCTGTCATTCTGCAAAAGAACATTCAACGGGAACACAGCCGAATTATCTGCCCCTTCATAAATGAAACGTCCTATATCAGCAGTAGTTCTTTCTATATTTTCTCTCTTTCCGTCCATAATTTCTCCGGTCTGTACATTATAATAATCATATTCCGTATACAACTTGGGGAATCGCATACAATATGACTTACTACCCGCTACCGGATCAGTATCTCCTTGTTCTCCTCCTATCCGGATCAGGAAACCGGTGCCCAAAGTATATTCCTGTGCAACCAGATTGAACGGAGCAGTCCAGTTCTTATCTCCAGGACGAAGCTGTTCAGACCCTTCGGATGTAACATTATTTACATAACTGCCAAACTTATACTGATAAATACGAGGAGTGAAACGGAAATTATTCCCTAAAGACCGTTTTAAGTCCGGCCAACAGGAAGAATAGTCGTTTATTACAGAATACTCATTTCCAAACATATCACCCGTATAAGTTTCTTTCAATGGAGCCGAAAGCATATAATACTTATTCTCGGTCAAAGTAACATCTACCCACGCCTGTTCATAAATAAGATGTTGGGTTCCTACAACTTCACCAACTGTTCTGTCTTTACCTGACAGGAACTGTATCCTTGAACAATAATTCTTATCTTCCGCTTTCAATTCCGGGTAACGAGTCAATCCGGCAGGAATAACCACATCCGTACAGGTCCAGGGAGCTCCCTCTTTCCAGTTATTCCAGTTATTCCAGTCTGTACTTTCGTTTCCAGTCCATGTAGTTCGCAAAGGATGTACAAAAACTTCATACTTATTAAAAATCTCAGCATCACCCAGCTTTATATCCACATAATAACATCCGGCTAGAAGCTTATGCATGCCTTTGGGGATTGTAAAACAAGCATTCTGCAAAGGAACACCCAGTGTTTTTTCTCCAGTTAAATTACCTCCGGTAAAGGTCAGTTGATATTCAGTGCCAGGTTTTCCTCCATACATCTTGGTCAGAACGATATCTTCTCCCTCACAAATATCTGTACGGGTAGACCCAACAGTCAGATCTCCACTATCTGAATCATCTTCCCCACAATCTGGAATGCCATCTCCATCTTTGTCGGGACGAATATAAACTCCATAAACCTTATAATTGACAAACAGATTTAAAAGACTTCCGAAAGTGATACTGATACGATCAACCTTCTTACTGCTCTCAGGAGTTACTTCAATATACATTTTATCGCCATGCGAAATAAGATCTGCTGCCAGAACACTTCCTTCTCCTGCCGAAGCAACTTCATTATCTTCATTTTTATAATATGCCTTCAAGGAAATTGCATTCAAGACTTCTGCATCTACCACCGATCCGGTTTTTCCCAAAATAATTCCGATCGGCTGACCTCCTTGCTGTTCATCAAACTTCAAACTCAGTGTTGTTCCTCCACCCACATTGTTTATAGTCATAATGGCATAAGTATTCTTATCACCATCCAGAATCTTGTCCAATCCCGTAAGAGCACCTGATATATTGACCAGTCCAGCTCCCAAATGAGTGTTCTCCGAATCAAATTCCAGACCATAGGAAACAGGTGTCATCAACTCCATACATGCTTCTGCCGCATCTGAAGAGCAATTTTGATTCTCTGCAGGTTCATAAAATACATTATAAATACGCATACGGGACAAAACCACATTTGCGACACCGCCTACCCATAATTCTATCTGATCAAATTCTTTTTCAGTTTCCCCACTTAAACGCATCTTATTGTTATTGGCTGTTCCACCAGAAATCAAATCCAATCCGACAGTTGTATTCAAACTGGCGGTTATCTGGTCTACTTTTACTCCATTTTTATACAAACGGATATAAAAGAATTCCAAAGCTGCCAGACTCAACAAATTATTATCAGCCTCAACAATAAAACCGACACGCAATTTCCCCTCTTTACTTAAATCTGCTGGCTTTATAGAATTTGAGTGCACAGCTATTAGAGCTGTATTTTTAGCTACCCCAATAGCAGAAGAATAAGTTATGTAGTTAGAAGGATCATCATCTATAATATTATCCGGAGTGCCTTGAGAAGCATCCAACACACAAAGTAAACAACCTTCCCCTCCTACAGGAGAAACAATATTTGCATCATTGGACTTCGTTATATATATATTACAATCAGACGCAACAGCAAGATCTTCACGAGTGATTACCGCTGTCTGAACCAAAGTTTCACTTGTACCATTTTCATGAGTATAGATATAAGTCGCAGTAACCTGATATTTCCCTGCTGTCTTCATATTTATAATACGTCCTTCCTTAACCGGACTTATACCGACCTCTGTACTAGCGCCACTCCCATCCATTGGAGTTACTGTATATTCAACCTTCCCCTTTTCCGGTACGGGAAGCTGATACGAACTGCTATAAGCAACATCATCCGCAATCACAAAATAGCTGGTTGGATCAACCTTTGTTTTTTCACGGGTATAAGCATAATGAAACTCTGTATATCCCAAGCTTACACCCCCGAAAGCTATTTTAACGGCACTACAAGGCTTAGTTGTTATCATACTTGTATGTTGCTCGTTACTGCTTCCCTGAAATAAAGAAATACCCAAAAGCCCCAACGATCCGGCCTTTTCAACCTGCTTCAATTTACCATCCAATGTCTGAAGACTTAATCCTTCACTCAATAAACCGATATTTGCAACATCAACCGACTGCATGACAAAGCCTATTTCGGTGCCTACAGGAATCTCCTTACCCAGCTTCACCGTCATCTGAGGGTGGATCAAAGGTATTCCCACAATTTCCAAAGATAACTCAAAATTAGGATATTTATCCCGAGATCCATTCTGATAATCCTCTAACAAAGCTTCACTATAAATTACATCACGAGTATCAGGCCAAGATGCCAGACTTGCATCAGGATAAGGCTCACGACCTTTAACTATCGGCACCTCCGGAGTTTCTCCTACAAAAGCATAAAGAACTTCAAAAACGCTAATTACATCAGCACCTACCCCCGTTGTGCCAAACTGAACTTCATCAAACTCCTGTTCAGCCTGTACACAAACAACACGTTCGCTATTATTCTCACCAACCGGATAATTCAATAAACTAAGTCCCAAAAGAGATCCTTCACTTTCACTATATTCATAATTTCCAACCTCTGAACCATTTTTATACAATTTGATCCAGAAGGTTTTCAATAAGTCCAGACTAATAGTCTTTTCCGAAGATAAACGGTATACAAATCCCACTGTTTGCCCTTTATCATAAGTCCGATACATATCCCGTACCGAAATTATCGGTCCAAATAAATCTACACTGGCCAGGCTGGTATTGAATACCACAGAATTACTGATATCTGTATCTGTCATATTAGTTACATCCGCAGAAGTGCCAATAGCCGAAAGTAAAGTTGAGTTAATCCGATTAACAACCCTGCCTTTACCTACCAAAGGAACACGACGATTTGCTCTCCAAAGAATTTCAGAACCATCCGTATAAGGAACTAGTCCTCCCGTATTCTGATCTGAAACAGGTTTTAATTCCTCTGCACGTGAATTGTCCAGAGATAATGTATCCATAGAAAATTCATCAGTACATGAGGTAGTTGTCAGTAAACAACTACATAATATCACGCCTATCCAATGAGTAAGTTTCATGTTTTTTGTTCTTTTAGTTTGATTGTTCGTATAAGGAATCTTCCTTTATAGTGCCCAGGCAAAGACATTCAACCTTGCAAGGGCTATGGTATCAGCCGGCACTCTTTCCGCTCATTCCCATGAAAGAGTGCCGGATATATGAATTAATTAATCAATCTCCATCTGATGGATGATTTCCCATTGATCATTTACATTGATCAGCAGGTTCTGACCAACGCTCAAATCTGACGGTTCATCCTTATCATCGTCCGGTTTCGGTTTCGGATCAGGTTCTGGAGTAGTCGGATCAGTGGGATCTACAGGACCTCCATTGTCAGTATCCTGAGCTTTCAGACCCAGACTGTATACATGGTTACGGAAGACATTGTAGATAGAAATACTGATATCACTCTCTGCTGTTGCAATTACTCCTGTAGAGACACCTCCATCTTCAGATTTGGTATATTTTTCTCTTTCAGGAATACGGACATTCCAATGATCAAGAATCTGACCATCTTTATCCAACAACTGAAGTTCAAACGTATTTTTGCCTGCTTTCTGAGCAAACGGAATCAGGAATTCACCGGCAAAAACTGAACCAGCTACCAGCTGCTGTCCTTTATTGGATGTCGGTATAGCCCAGAAGTCAGAAAGTTTGTTTTTACCGTTTTCTCCTTTCAAATCAGTTGACCAATTCTTTAATTCCTCATCAGATGGTTCCTTCCCATATACATAATAAACTGCATCTTCGAAGCCGACAACACCATCCCTATTCAGATCACAATCAGCGAAAGAACTTCTTTTTGCTAAGACTCCTTCCCCTGTTACTGTTTGGGCATCACTATACTTAAACCAATCCGCCAATTTTACTTCATAAACGACATAAGCATCATCCGTAGAGCTGTTCAGGAATCTGGCATCCACCTTCGCATTACCCAGTTCACTATTCTGAGCGCCATTAATTACATAGTTTACAGTGGTACTTGTAGTCGTTTCATCTGATACCAGATTTTCAAACTTCACACGGTTGTTACGTCCGGAAGCAACCAGACGCAGTTTCACCGGTTCTGCTGTCAAGCCTGTACCTTCTGTCATTTTGCCTGTACGGATATTGGTAAAGTAACCGGTGACACCAGCTACCTGACGATTCAGGACAATAAACGGAACAGCCATTGCAGGTGAACCAGGATAAGCAGCATCACTTTCCGAAGTCTGAATCAGACAAGTTTCACCAGAACTGTTCTGAATAGCCGTAATCTTTGCTTCTCCGGCAAAAATCTCCTCACCGGTTTCCTCTGCTGTCTGTGCCCAGAAGTTATCAGCCTGAGCAAATGTAGCACCCTTCGTCAAAGAACCATTCAAGAAACCATTATTATAAGCTGTACCAGCTGTACCTTCAGAATAACCTACTGCGTACACCGTGTACTTCGTCCCGGCTTCAGAAGCAGTAAGGTTCTCCCCATTTGAAGCCTTCAGGGAGATTTCAATCTGCATACCTTTGTTGTAAGCAGTAGCACCGTTATGCCATTCTGCTGAAGAAATCTCTTTTTTCAAAGCAATCTTATCTTCTCCATCAATAAAGAACAGTGTCAGCTTGTCAATATCCTGACCGGCAGCAGAACTCAACAACGGACGTCCGGCACGACTTGCCTGATTACCACCGGTAGCCAGATTCAAAACCAGCTTCTGGTCGTTGGCGCTTTCATTCCCGCCCTGCGCAGGAATATCCTCACTCTTACATGCGCTGAACAGCAAAACTCCGGCTGCCAATGCGCTAAACCATACTTGTTTTCTCATTCTTTTAGTTATTAAAATAGTACTTATTCTTTTATTTTTTCGGTTAATCCATTTCCATCTGATGTACTTTTTCCCAACGGTCGTTCACCAGCAGATAAATATCCATTCCACGCTCGGTATACACATACTTCAGTACAGTCATTTCGTTACGGCGCATCGTGATGGACACGTCTTCGGGATGAATCAGAATCTGCTCTTCCTCTCCGCCGGCACGCGACAGTCCGGAAGTTGTCTCTACGGATTCATTATATGCTTCCTTGTCGGCAAAGTAGACACTCAGCCTGGTCTTGTTTTCTGCTTCCGAAGGACAAAGCAGGGTATGCGTGGTAATCTCATTCGGGGCCGGCCAGTCGGTACGGGTTTCCACCTCGGTCAGGCCGGTATATTCAAACCGGTTGTTGATGACACTGTACACTCCGCTTACTTTCTTATAAGAGAAATCAATGTTGTCGGGCACCCCTTCTGCCTTGATAACCAGCCGTCCTTTTGTCCGCTCCAGATCAGCCCGGTATTGTTCGGTGCCGTAGGCATAGTCCAGCGTATCAGTAGTCAGATAAATATCATTGTCAGCCACATCTTCATCCTGCTCATCCACCGTATGCCAGTCATCTCCCAGCGGACGGTCGCTTTGCATGTTTCCCCATACGGTCAGCACATACTTTCCATAGGGCAGGTCGACCGGAAAAACGATGGTTTCTTCCAGATTGTCATTTTCTACGGCATAATTGGTCTGTTCGGCCACCACATTCCCCTGCTCATCATGAAGCACATAATAAAGGGTGGAAACATAGCTGCGAAACGGAAGATTCTCGTCAACAGGCTCTGCCATCCCCAGTTTCTGAGCCGAGGCGACATTGAAATAGTTCTTATCCTTCACGCTCAGGGTCACCTGTAGGGGCGGACAAGGTTGCAGATCGTCACGCAGACAGCTGCTCAGGATCAGAAGAGCAGCCAGGAACAGTCCGGTCAGTGTCAGTCGCTTCATAGGGCTTCTCCTCCTTCCTCCGGTCTTTCTTCCAGCAGCTGGCGGAAGCGGGATTCGTTCTGCCAGGGACGGAAGTCGGCTTCACCGGCTGCACGGCGGCGCAGGTTTTCATCGCTGCAGGCTTTTTCCAGACTGGTATAAAATGCCTCGGTATCGCGCGAACGGGCTGCAATCAGCGCACGCACATAAGAGGCCAGCGCACTGTCGTCGTCTTTCAGGCCGTCCATGATAGAGGCAGCTTCCTCGTTACGGTTCACACTCAGGGCGACAATCGCGCTGTTCACGTCGCGGTAGCCGTCCATCAGCCGCCAGGCCTCGTCCAGACGGCGCTGCTGAGCTTCCAGCAGAGCCAGGTTATAGCGAGCCTGGGGAAGTTCCACATTCGAACGGAGCAGCTCGATGGCGCGCTCGCTGTCATTGCGGTACACATAGAGGGCTGCACGAGTGTTCAGCATTTCGGGTGAATATTCGTCTACGCTTTCCAGCACTGCTTCTGCCTGTTCAGAGTTACCGTTGCCCAATAAAATCACGGCCAGATTGTTGGCTGCGGTCTTCGACTGCGGGAAATAATGCAGGATGGTGCGATAGACACCTTCTTTCTCTTCGCGGGTTTCCTTCAGGGTAGACACACGCAGCAGCTCATCCTCGTTGAAGGCATCCGGACGTGTCTGATACATGGCGAGCATCTCGGCATCGGTCGTAAAACTCTTCAAAGTATAGGTGTACACGTATTCCACCTTACGGTCACCTGCCAGATATTTCTTCTTGATATCGTTCCAGCAAGGCAGGCGGCGGATGTATTTTTCGGCCACATCGTCGTTCTGGCCGCTGTATTTTTTAACAATCTCCTTCACCTGGAGGGAATCGGGATGACCGTCGGCTGTCATGGCCTGGAGCACGGGTTCCCATCCTTCCGGGCGTGATCCGACACTGAATATATGCTGCTGGGTCTGCGAAAGATTGACGTTTGCAAACAGCCATTTCCGTGCAGACTCCGCACGTCCCTTTGCCAGACGGTTATTCAGGGCATAGGAACCGTCGACGGAAGACATACCCATGATGCTCACCGAATTGAGGGTAGCCAGAGTGTCTCCTACAATCTGTTTCAGCTTGTCGAGCATCTGCCCCATCTCAGCCTTGTTGTTGGCCAGATCCATACGGATTTCCGAACTGTTGATGGCAAACTGCAGACGGGCTTCTCCACGGGCCTGCATGATCTTGGGACGAACCACAAATTCGGGTACAATCCAGTCGACCTTCAGAGCGGCTTTCGGCTCGATCAGCGTAACGGGGTTACTGATGTCGGCCATCACCAGGGTGTCTATCGCAGAACAGATACCGCAACCGTCGGTAGTCACAACCGCCAGAATACGTCCGTCGTTCAATGAATCGGGAACTGCCACGGTTTCACGATAAGGAATTTCCATGGTTTTTCCGGTGTAGGCCGGACGGGCATACGAAGAAAGTGAGTCGGTATATCCCTCCAGGTCTTTCCGCCGCTGCAGTTTACGGGCATAGACGGGAGCATCCAGAACAAGGGGCGTACACTCCGCAATGAGACTGTCGCCGGACATCAGCTGCGGCACAACAATCAGACGACTGCGGCGGCTGAATGCCTTTTCAGGTACCCGGACTGTCAGATCCAACTTCACGGAATGTGTACTGTCGGGCATCAGAACGGCTGCTTCGGGAGCTACCGACAGGCGGTGGCCTTCGTGAGAAGCTGCACATCCCAGCATGACAACAGGCAACACACCGGCAAGCAGCAGGTTATAGGTTTTCTTTGTATTCATTATATACAATATAAATTGACTTACAGAATCAGTTAGAACAAATAGGTCACCGTTACGCCGAGCTTGGTGGGACCGACATAATGCTTATGACTGTCTACAAAACATTTTTCACAGGGAATGCGAGGACTTTCCTTATACCACAGATAGGCATAACCTACTCCGACCGATGCTTCCAGGTTCCAGCGGGAAGAGAGCATCCAGTCATATCCGTAGGTCAGACCGCCGCCGGCCAGATAGCCGTCGTAACGTTTTTCCTTGAATCCGCCGTAATATTGGGCTCCATGCAGGTGAACACCGACAAAATGTCCCTCGAACTTCTCACAAAGCCAATAACGGGCTTCCGGCTGTATCAGCCAGAATTTCATCTTCTTGTCATCCTTGAAAGTCCAGGGATTATAGGCTGCCGAAAGATCGAACGTGAACTTGTTGTTCAGCGCAACTTCCACTCCAACATTGGGAGTGGTGGTCAGCCAATAAAGTCCGTTGGTCTTGACTGCTATCTGTTGGGAATAAGCAGCCGCTCCCAGGCCCAGACCTGCAAGAACGGTACATACGATTCTTTTAACCATCATTTATCTAAATACACACTTATCTTCTTACACAAACATTTCATGCGATTGCCTTCCCGGCAATGTGTAACTGCGTGAGTTACAAATGCGCTGCAAAGGTAGAGAGTAACTGTAAAAAACTATTACAAAAAGCAGCCAAAAACCTACGATTTCCGCTCACACATCCTGCTCACCGGAGGACTGACGTCCCTGTACACGCATTTCATTGGGGGACATACCACAATGCTGGTGACAAAAGGTAGCCAGATAATTAGGGGAAGAAAAATTATATTTGTCGGCTATTTCAGAGAATGTAAGGTTCGACATGAGTATATCCCGGCGAACCGATTCTACCTTTTTGGAAACCAGCCACTGATGAGCTGACGCATTAAAGTTTTCCCGGAAACGGCGGTTGAAGGTACTGAGACTGAGATGAGCCTTTTCTGCAAAATCCTTCACATCCTTCACTTGTTTATAATTGGCCAATACGAAATCCTTAAAGTTCATATCTCCTCCCAGAATGGGATAAAAAAAACAAGCCAGTTCTTCTTTGGTATAAAAAGCCCGCAGATAAAGAAACAGTTCATCCCGCTTCAGCTGATGAAAATGAGAACATCCCAGCCCCTGATCCAGACAGTCCACCAACAAACACAGGAAACGGTTCATAAGAGGATTCATCTGTAAACAACCAAATTCATAAGAATAAGAAGCAGGCAAGAAATTCTGAAGTTGCTGCAGCGAGAAAAGACTGCACATTTTTATATTTTGAGAAAAGATACAACTCACGATCCGGGCATCTTCTTTTACTTTGACATGAACCATACTGCTCTTTGGCAACAGACAGAAGTTTCCGGATTCCAATTGTCCGTTCATATATTCATTATATGATAAAGTGATACTTCCGGACAACAAAAACATCAGATTTGTATCTGTCAACATACACTGATCAAAAACATCTCCTTTCTTCACAGTATAGACACGAAAGCAGACTGTTTCCGAGGTTGCATAATGAAGACATGACAAATGCTCATTTTTATACAACAATTCCATAAAAGAGTGACATTAAAAATTACAAATCTTTCATGCTTCTTTACAAAAACAATCTTATTCTTCATCCCGGATTAAATAAATGTTCTTTTTTCCGCGATGGAGGATTATTTCTTTTTTGACTTGAGATATTGCAAAGATAAATTGTTTCATTTATGTGAAAAGGAATCAGAATTTATTTCAATATGTATATAACATAATTTAACTATAAATCAAATAAAGTTAACTAAATACAATAAACAAAAATGAACTTTTCTATCTGAAAGCTTATAAATACTATAAAAATCAGCAATTCAAGGAAAGCAAAAGCTTCAGACACAGTTTTTGAATCCTTTCTTCCCTGCAAATTCCCTGACAGCAGGAAAGAAAAAAAGTGTCTGCACGTTCCCAAAAAATTGTGCGGTCGTTGGGGCTGAATCGAGCGGTCGTTGATCCCCAAACGTGCAGTCGTTGAAGCCCAATCGTGCGGTCGTTTGAGCCCGATCGTCCAGTCGTTGCGAAAAGGGAAAAGCACCGGAAATAATGATAAAAAAAGTCCGGAACCCTGGGATCAATTCCCGGTTCCGGACTTTCTGTTTGGATACGGTAAGTAAATTACCAAATATTTACACGCTTTTCAGGAGCGATGTACATCGGATCTTTGTCTGTAATTCCAAATGCATCATACCATGCCTGGATATGAGGCAGAGCGCCGTTTACACGCCATTCTCCCAAAGAGTGAGGATCAGACTTCGTATACTGACGGATAGCTTCTTCGCGGATGTTTCCGGCCCACAGAGCTGCGTATGCCAGGAAGAAACGCTGATCGGCTGTGAAGCCGTCTACAACTCCCAGCGGAGCATCCTTTGTTGCATTGCGGTAAGCCAGATAAGCCACGTTCAGTCCTCCGTGGTCTGCCAGGTTCTCGCCCAGTGTCAGCTGGCCGTTTGCCTTCAGTCCCGGAAGCACTTCAATGTTGTTGAAGAAGTCTACCATTACCTGAGCACGTTCGTTGAAGCGTTCAGCATCGCCTGCTGCCCACCAGTCACACAGGTTACCGTTCTTGTCGAACTGTCGTCCCTGATCATCGAATCCGTGAGTCATTTCGTGTCCGATCACAACGCCGATAGCTCCATAGTTGAAGGCATCGTCAGCATTCATGTCGAAGAACGGATACTGAAGAATAGCGGCCGGGAAGCAGATTTCGTTGGTTGAAGGATTATAATAAGCATTGACTGTCTGCGGAGTCATCAGCCATTCGTCCTTGTCCACCGGCTTTCCGACACGGCTGTACATGTCTCTCACTGCCCATTCAGAAGCACGGCAGACATTAGCCCAGTAAGAGTCTTTCTTGATTTCCAGGCTGGAGTAGTCTTTCCATTTGTCAGGATAACCCACTTTTACATGGAAAGCAGCCAGCTTTTCAGCGGCAACGGCCTTGGTGCTGTCGCTCATCCATTCCTGTGCCTGGATGCGTTCACCCAGTGCAGTCTGCAGGTTCTTCACAAGGTTCACCATGCGTTCCTTAGCTGCTGCGGGGAAATATTTTTCCACATACATCTGTCCTACAACTTCACCCAGCATACCGTTTACGGCATTAACGGCACGTTTCCAGCGAGGCTGGTTCACCTGACGGCCGGACAATACCTTGCCATAGAAATCGAAGCGGGCAGCCACGAAGTCATCGCTCAGACAGCTGGCAGCAGCGTCGATCAGGTTATATTGCAGATAAGAAATATGTTTTTCCAGCGGCAGGGTGCTGATCAGTTTGTCCACTGTCTGCAACGGTTCAATCTGTTCTACGTTCAGTTCTTCCACGCCCTGTACGCCCAGACCTTTCAGATAAGCATCCCAGTCAATTCCGGAGAACTGCTTCTTCAGGTCAGCATAAGTCATCTTGTGATAATTAGCTTCCGGATCACGGCGCTGAACAGCGCTGAAAGAAGCCTTTGCAATGGTTGTTTCGATTTCCAGTACATCGTTCATCTTCTGCTCAGCCTCAGCATCTGTGAAACCTGCCAGCTTGAACAACTTGGTGATGTAAAGTTTATACTGTTCGCGGATGTTGGCAGTCACGCTGTCTGTATCCAGGTAATATTCCTTTTCGCCAAGGTTGATACCTCCCTGACTGATCTGGAAAATATTCAGAGCACTGTTCTTCGGGTCTGCATATACATAGCTGCTGAAATAGGTACCAATGCCGTCGTATGCCATTTCGGCGATCATCGGAACAATCTGCTTGCGGTCGCTGATGGCTGCAATTTTGTCCAGCTGTGCCTTGATGGGAGCTACTCCGTCGCTGTTCAGTTTCACACTGTCCATAGCCAGTGTATAAAGATCACCGATCTTCTGTCCCTGAGAGCCCGGCTCATTTGTCTGCGATGCAAAGCTTTCAATCAGTTCGCGAAGCTGCTTCTGATTGGTTTCAGCCAGCATATCAAACGATCCGTAGCGGGAATATTCGGCAGTCAGAGGATGACTGTCATTCCATCCGCCACAAGCATAACGGAAGAAGTCCGTACCTGCGGCAACTGTCGTGTCAAGGTTTGCCAAATCAATACCGGAAGTATTCTTCACTTCCTTTTGGCTGGTACAACCGGTCATTGCGGCAAAAGCCATTGCTGCAACGGCCACATAATGTTTAGTTTTCATAAGCTTTTATATCTGTTAAAAGTTACTTGAGTTCTTCCAGTTCCAGCGAAAGACGTTCCCATTCTTCTTCTTCGGAAGCGACCTGCTGCTTCAGCTGACGGTGCTGTTCATACAGTTGCATGTCGGAAGCTCCTTCAGGTGTTGCCATCTTGTTTTCCAGTTCCTGAATCTGCTGTTCCAGCTTGCTGATGCGCTCTTCACATTCGGCAACCTGCTTCTCCAGCTTACGGGCCTTGCGGGCCTGTTCCTTCTGGGCCTCATACGAAAGCTTGCTTTCGCTGACCGGTTCGGGCGCAGCCTTGCGGGCTTCACTCGTGGGCGACTGCGACAACTGCAGTTCATTCAGGTTTTCCATCTGTTTCTTTTGCAGGAAATCATAGATTCCTCCAATGTGTTCCTTCACCACACCTCCGCCGAATTCGTAGACCTTGGTTACCAGTCCATCCAGGAACTCACGGTCGTGGGACACGACGATCACCGTTCCGTCGAATTCCCGGATGGCTTCCTTCAGCACGTCCTTGGAACGCATATCCAGGTGGTTGGTAGGTTCGTCGAGTATCAGGAAGTTCACCGGTTCCAGCAACAGCTTGATCATGGCCAGACGGCTCCGCTCTCCTCCCGAAAGCACCTTGACTTTCTTGTCGGAGGCTTCTCCGCCAAACATGAATGCTCCCAGAATGTCACGGATCTTCAGACGGATGTCTCCCTTGGCTACCCGGTCAATGGTATCAAATACGGTCAGTTCGCCGTCAAGAAGCTGTGCCTGGTTCTGGGCAAAATAACCGATCTGCACATTGTGTCCGATCACCAGCTTGCCATCGTATGGAATCTGATCCATGATACACTTCACCAGAGTGGATTTTCCTTCTCCGTTCTTGCCGACAAAGGCTACTTTCTCTCCCCGGCTGATGGTCAGGGTTACGTCGTGAAAGACTACATGATCGCCATAGGCTTTTCGGACTCCTTCGCAGATAACGGGGTAATTACCCGACCGGGTGGCCGGAGCAAACTTCAGATGCAGGCTGGAAGTATCTTCCTCATCCACTTCGATGGGAACAATCTTCTCCAGCTGCTTGATGCGGCTCTGTACCTGCACCGCCTTCGTAGCCTTATAACGGAAACGTTCGATAAAGTCTTCCGTATCCTTGATTTCCTTCTGCTGGTTTTCGTAAGCGCGAAGCTGTTGCTCGCGGCGTTCCTTGCGGAGCACCACAAACTCATCGTAGGAAACCTTGTAGTCGTAAATCCGTCCGCAGGAGATCTCAATGGTGCGGTTGGTCACATTGTTGATGAAAGCCCGGTCGTGGCTGACCAGTACAACGGCACCCGGACTGACACGCAGGAAGTTTTCAAGCCACTGGATACTCTCGATATCCAGGTGGTTGGTCGGCTCGTCGAGCAGAAGTACGTCAGGACGACGCAACAGCAGCTTGGCAAGTTCGATACGCATACGCCAGCCTCCGCTGAACTCGGAAGTGGGACGGTCAAAGTCTTTCCGGTCAAATCCCAGTCCCACCAGGGTACGTTCTATTTCGGCTTTGTAATTTGCTCCCCCCATCATCAGGAAACGTTCGTTCTCATGGGTGAAACGGTCAATCAGTTCATGGTAGCTTTCCGAATCGTAATCCGTACGGTCTGCCAGTTCCTGATTCATTCTGGCCAGACGATCCTGCATCTCGAATATGTGTTCGAAAGCCATTTCCGCTTCCGCCATCACGGTACGCGTATCACTGAGTACCATCACCTGCGGCAAATAGCCGATGGTAATACCGCGCTGTACGGCGACAGTTCCTTCTGTGGGCCTTTGCAGTCCCGCAAGGATTTTCAGCATGGTAGATTTTCCGGCTCCGTTCTTTCCTACCAGAGCAATACGGTCTTTTTTATTGATCACGAACGACACATCCTGAAACAGAGGTGTCACGCCAAATTCGACTTTCAGTCCTTCTATTGAAATCATACGTATATACTTGCGCTACAGAATGTCGGCAAAGGTAAGAATAAAATTGCTAAAAGCAAAAACGCAGGCCGGAAACCTCCTGTTTCCAGCCTGCGTCTATAGCGTTTTTCCCTTATATAATAAGGTCTGTTATTCTGCTTCGGTATAGCGTTCAATAGTCTGTGCGCGGTCAGGACCTACTGATACGATCTTGATCGGAGTTTCCAGCTGTTCTTCGAGGAAAGCAATGTATGCATTGAATTCTTCGGGGAACTCATCTTCACTGGTCATCTTGGTCATGTCAGTCTTCCATCCGGGAAGTTCCACATACACCGGTTCTACACCTTCTGTGATGTCATACGGGAAGTAATCGATCTCTTCTCCGTTTACCTTATAAGCCACACAAGCCTTTACGGTATCGAAGCCGTCGAGTACGTCACTCTTCATCAGGATCAGCTGAGTAACACCGTTCACCATAATGGCATAACGCAAAGCAACCAGATCCACCCATCCGCAACGGCGTTCACGTCCGGTTACAGCTCCGTATTCATGACCCAGATCACGGATAGTCTTACCGGTTTCATCAAACAGTTCGGTCGGGAACGGTCCGGAACCTACACGAGTACAGTAAGCTTTCATGATACCGTATACCTCTCCGATCTTGTTCGGGCCCAGTCCCAGTCCGGTGCAGGCTCCTGCACAGATAGTATTGGAAGAAGTCACGAACGGATAAGAACCGAAGTCAACATCCAGCATCGTACCCTGTGCACCTTCGCAAAGTACGCTCTTGCCTTCCTTCAGCAGTCTGTTCACTTCGTGTTCACTATCTACCAGCGGGAACTGGCGCAGGTATTCGATACCTTCCATCCACTGTTTTTCCAGTTCAGTGATATCGTAAGAATAGTTCAGACTCTTCAGTATCTTTTCGTGACGGGCTTTGGCCGCAGCATATTTTTCTTCAAAATTATTCAGGATATCTCCCACACGCAAACCGTTACGGCTTACCTTGTCTGTATAAGTAGGACCGATTCCCTTACCGGTAGTTCCTACCTTTGCATCGCCTTTGGCTGCTTCATATGCAGCATCCAGAATACGGTGAGTCGGCATAATCAGATGAGCCTTCTTGGAAATGTGCAGGCGTTCCTTCAGCGGGTGTCCGCTTGCTTCCAGCGCTTCAGCCTCAACTTTGAACAGTGCCGGATCCAGAACAACTCCGTTACCGATAATATTTACCTTGTCGCCCTGGAATATACCTGAAGGAATGGAACGAAGCACATACTTCTGTCCTTCAAATTCAAGAGTGTGACCAGCATTCGGGCCGCCCTGAAAACGAGCAACAACATCATAGCGGGGTGTCAATACGTCAACAACTTTACCTTTGCCTTCGTCTCCCCATTGCAAACCTAACAAAACATCTACTTTCATGCTTTTCAGTTTTATAAATTTATTTATGTTTCTTACGCTTGAGTCCCATACACTTGCTACAGAGTCCATATATATATAAGGAATAATGCGAAGGATAGAATCCCTTCGTACGATACTGGGCAATGGCTAACTTCAGATTTTCATCCTCAAACTCGGAAACCTTGCCGCAGGAAGTGCAAATCATGTGATGATGGGTTTCGTTATTGTATGAACGCTCATACTGCGAAGTATTGCCAAACTGATGCTTGATCACCAGACCTGCATCAATCAGCAGGACAATCGTATTATAGAGCGTGGCCCGACTGACACGGAACTTTTCCTTTTCGGCCATGTAACAATAAAGCTCATCAATATCAAAATGGCCCTTGATGGAATAGATTGTTTCGAGTATAGCATACCGCTCGGGCGTCTTCCGATGTCCGTTCTTCTGAAGATACTCTGTGAGGATCTGCCTAACCTTATCTTTTATATTCTCTTCCATCCGTTCATACGTTCAGTCGTCAAAGATAACTCTTTTTAAGTAATCCAAGAAAATTACCGGCAATATTCTGCCTCATTTTTTATTTCTTCCGCAATAGCACTCACTCCGGGGCGCTGTGACTTCGACAGAACAGCCAGCGGTTTTCCCAGTTTCTTCATATTTTCACGCGACTGGCTGCCAAACTTGCACAATGCCAGAGCAGCAGCTTTCCGTATTTGCAGCGAATCGCTTTCCAGAGCTGTAAATGCCTGATCCATAAACTCGGCTTCTGCCCGGTCGTTCAGCGTCATGCCGTTCATCAGCAGCCGGGCCATCAGCAGGAAGCCGCAAAGCTGGAAGTATTCGCGCTCATCGGCTATCCAGCAGAACACCACTTCCGCTGCATAGGGAAGGTGTTGAAACAAATTCATCACCGTATATTGTGCCAGTTCCGAATTGTGTATATCTTCCATCCAGATCTCTGCAATCTCCCGATAGAAGGTATCGACCGGTTGCAGCAGCCCGGCCATAATCTTACACTCCCGGATGTTCTCCTTCCAGAGTGCCTGAGCCAATTCGTGACTGGGTTCGTAGCCTGCTGCGATTTCTCTGATACGCGGATACTCTATTCCAAAATTCAATTTGTAGTCAAGTCCTTTTTCGCGCATGCTTTGAGAGACAACTCCGTTCATATACAAACGGAATTTAGCTTTGATATCTTTCAGAGTTTCGTGTAGTTGATCTGTCATTTCCTTGATTCTTTATAGTTGCCGTAAGTGTCATTCCGTCTCAGTCTTCCGTTACATTCGCATAATCCCGGCTGTAACGAAGCATCTGGGCGGCATATCCTTCCGTATAGTCTACTTTCACATCAGTCCAGCGCCCTTCCGCATCGTAACAAGGTGTATACACCGGATTGATGAACCCTTTGTAGGGAGCCAGATGCAGTTGCCGGTAACGTTCCAGCACCTCTGCATGCAAGGCAGGATCAATCCGTACGGCATAGGTTTCCACCAACTGGCGGGCAGCCTCATAATCGCCTTCACTCTTGATGTGCTGTACTTCGGCCAGCAGGCGGCCGAACAGACTCCGCAACTGCTCATAGTCGTTGATGCGGACAAATGTCTTGCCGTCGCGGACCACAAGTTCCACAACTTTTTGTTCCGCTCCCTGTTCCAATGCCCACCGGGCAATCAGCTGACGGTTACGCATGTGAGCTTCCTCGACATTGCATCCCGGCTCGATACGCACCAGCTGGGTCATCAGTCCGTTCATCATGTAAGCATAATATTCCGCCTTATACGCTTCCGCATCAGGCACCAGTCCCAGTTCCACCATACGGGGATCCGGAATATAATACAGTCCGAACAGGTCGGCACGCGCTTCCTCTATCGTTGAACCGTATGCTTTCAACGCATCCGGATCAACACCCGGCAGCAAGCGTCCGGAACCGTGTCCCAGACATTCATGCAGATCGGTATGTAAATCACCGGTGATGTCTGCATATTTATCCAGCAATCCGATCTCGACAGGGCTGTATACAAACTCGTCGCGGAAACCGTTTCCACGGGCCGCCTGGTTATAGGCCGATGTCAGGTTGCCGATAGTTACCGATTTGGATCCGTGCACGCTGCGTATCCAGTTGGAGTTAGGCAAATTGATACCGATAGCCGTACTGGGGTACAAATCACCGCCAAGCATGGCTGCCGTAATCACTTTGGCCGAAACACCTTTCACCTTTTCCTTGCGGAACTGAGGCGCCACCGGAGAATGATCTTCAAACCACTGGGCATTCTCACTGATGAGTTCCGTACGGCGAGTTGCTTCCAGATCCTTGAAGTTAACAATAGATTCCCAGCTGGCCTTGATACCCAGCGGATCACCATAGCTCTCGATGAACCCGTTAACAAAGTCCACCTGGGAATCCGTATCTTTTAACCAGACAATGGAATAGGCATCAAACGTCTTCAGATCGCCCGTGCGGTAGAACTCCGTCAGCAGGCGGATCACCTCACGCTGACGGTCATTTTCGGCTACCTCAGCAGCCTTGTCCAGCCAGGAAACAATCTTCTGCAAAGCTTCTCCGTACATGCCTCCAATCTTCCATACCTCTTCCTGTACCACACCATCCTTTTTCACCAGACGGCTGTTCATGCCATACATGACCGGTTCAGTTTCTCCGGGAGTCTTCATGGCGGCATAGAAATCCTCGGCCTCCTGCTGAGTGACTCCTTCATAATAATTGGCCGCTGAAGTCAGAATCAGATCTTCCCCATCGGCCTGATTAACCCGTTTGGGCATCACTTCCGGATCGAAGATGACGGGGAACAGGCGGTTGCAAAGTTCGGTACATGTTTCTCCTTCTGCCAAAGGCAATGCATCGGCAGGCAAAGATTCAACCAGGCTGCGAAGATAATCCGGTGTGAAACCGGGTACAAACTTGTCGCAGGAATAATGGTGGTGAATGCCATTGGCAAACCAGACGCGTTTCAGATACACCTCAAATGCACGAAATTCATCCGTATCACGAGGTCCCTTGTAAGCCACATACACTGCTTCCAGCAGCCGGCGGACCGGCAAATTGTACTTGCCGTTCTGATGATACAAGATGTCTCTTCCCTCCAGAGCTGCCTGAGAGAGATAGTAAATCAGCTGTTTCTGGCGCAGAGACAATTTTTCAAAACCGGGTACCCGATAACGCAAAATCTGCAAATCGGCAAACTGTTCCACTTGATACTCAAACGTATCCTCCTGCTGTTCCATTATCTATATTCTTATTTTTTATCAGAATGTTTCTTACGGTAAGCATTCGGGGTCTCACCCATGTTCTTATCGAAAGCTGCATAGAACGATTGTCTGTTGGCAAAACCTACCAACGCGCTGATTTCTTCTACATTTTTCTCAGCGTAACGTTTATCAACCAGCAAATGCAAAGTTTCCTTGATACGATACTCGTTCAACAGACATGAATAGTTTTTTCCGAAGCGGGAGTTAATAACAGCCGACAGATAACGAGTATTGGTTTTCAATTCTTTAGCAAGATCACGTGCAGAATAATTGGGGTCTTTATACTTCTTCTGAAATACTACGATATTCATGATCTTGTCATACAGTTCATCCGCCAGTTCCGGACGAATCATTCCTCGATAAGCAGCATTCTTAATTTTGCGCTCCCTGATGTTGTAAGGTTTTTTTGCAGGAGATTGTTCCTGTTCCTGCATCTGAAGTTCTGTATCTTTCATCTGTCCTGTTTTTAATTAAGAGGTTTAATTTTTATACATTATACAAAAATGGCAGAAGTTTTTGAAATCTACAATTAAATGAAAATCATTTTTCTTAAATATTACAAATTACGGCATATTTTTCAGTGTTTCCCGTCGTGCAGCCCCGTCTTCCCCCAACGGAAAAACGGAAAGAATAACTATCTTTGCACTCCGTTTCATCCCAATAGACAATTATGCTGAAAACATTAAAATCATACTTCGGATATACGCAGTTCCGTCCCCTGCAACAGGAAATCATCACGTGCATTCTGGAAAAGAGAGACACCCTGGTGCTGATGCCGACAGGAGGAGGAAAGTCCATCTGCTACCAGCTTCCTGCCCTGATGATGGAAGGAACAGCCATCGTTGTTTCACCGCTGATCTCACTCATGAAAGACCAAGTGGAAAGTTTGCAGGCCAACGGAATCATCGCCCGTGCCCTGAACAGCAGCAACGATGAAACGGTCAACGCCAATCTGCGTTTCGAATGTATGCAGGGACGGGTAAAACTCCTTTATATCTCTCCCGAACGGCTCCTTTCGGAACTGAATTTTCTGCTGAAGGATATCCGTGTTTCGCTTTTTGCCATTGATGAAGCTCACTGCATTTCCCAATGGGGACATGATTTCCGTCCGGAATATACACAGCTGAAAGTGCTCCGCCAGCAGTTTCCCAATGTACCGATTGTCGCACTGACTGCAACAGCAGACAAAATAACCCGGCAAGACATCGTACAACAGCTGGCCATGAGAAATCCGCAAGTGTTTATTTCTTCCTTCGACCGTCCCAACCTCAGTCTGGAGGTGAAACGGGGCTATCAGCAGAAAGAAAAGATCAGAAGCATTCTTCAGTTTATCGACCGTCATCCGGGAGAAAGCGGAATCATTTACTGCATGAGCCGGAACACGACGGAAAAAGTAGCTGAGATGCTTGAGGATCACGGGCTGCATGTTGCGGTCTATCATGCCGGACTGAGTACGGCTGCACGCGATGCCGCACAGGATGATTTCATCAATGACCGGGTACAGATCGTCTGTGCCACCATTGCTTTCGGCATGGGTATCGACAAATCGAACGTAAGATGGGTAATTCATTACAACCTGCCGAAAAGCATCGAAAGCTTCTATCAGGAAATAGGCCGGGCAGGACGTGACGGTCTTCCCAGCGACACCTTATTATTCTATTCTTTCGGAGACATTGTTCTTCTGTCCAAATTTGCTGCCGAAAGCAACCAGCAGGAGATCAATCTTGAGAAACTGAACCGCATGCAGCAGTATGCGGAAACCGATATTTGCCGCCGGCGTATTCTGTTGAACTACTTCGGGGAAACCATGGATCATGACTGCGGGAACTGTGATGTCTGCCGGAATCCGCCTGAAAGATTCGATGGTACCATCATCGTACAGAAAGCCTTGAGCGCCATTGCCCGTACCGACCAGCAGATAGGTACACGGACACTGACCGACATTCTGAAGGGAGCTGCCACACAGGAAATCATCGACCGGGGTTATGACAAGCTGAAAACCTACGGCGTCGGAAGAGACATCCCGTCACGCGACTGGCAGGACTACCTGTTGCAGATGCTGAACCTGGGATATTTTGAAATTGCATACAATGAAAACAACCATCTGAAAATTACGGAAGCCGGACGAAAAGTTCTGTTCGGTCACGAACGGGCCCAGCTGGTAGTCATCAAGCGTGAAGAAACCGCTCCGCGTGAAACCGGGAAAAGAAAGCGGAAAGCAGAAACTCCGGTTCTGCCGATCCTTACTCCCGCTGTCTACGAAAACGAAGACGAGCAGCTCTTTGAAGAACTCCGGATCCTGCGCAAACGACTCGCCGACCAGCAGGCCATTCCTGCTTACATCGTCCTGTCAGACAAGACACTTCATCTGCTGGCTGCACAGAAACCCCAGAGCATTGAAGCCTTCGGAGAGGTCAGCGGTATCGGAGCCTTCAAGAAAGACCGCTACGGAAAAGACTTTGTGGAAGTAATCAACCGGTTCCTGCAAAACCGATAACGGCACGCGGAACCGGACATTCCGGCACCGGATTACCGGCACTCTTTCAGCCGTTCCTCGAGTTCACCGCGCGACACACCCAGCGAAACTGCCTTTTCGTAAGCTTCCCGTGCATCCTTCTTCTTGCGGAGCTGCAGATAAAGATCGCCCATCTGGACGTATGCCTCACGGTCATTGGCATCCAGTTTCAGGGCTTCTTCCAGATCAAGCAGGGCTGCCTGCGGCTGATTCATCTCAACTTCCAGGTTGGCCCGCATCTTCAGCAGCGAAACATCCTTCGGATAATCATCCACCAGACGGTTCATCGAACTGAGTGCCTGAGTCAGTTTTCCTTCTTTCTGATCCAGCATCACCAGCCCCAGACGGGCAGTCAGATTCCTGACATCCTTTGCCAGCACCGCATTATAGTCAATACGGGCTTCCGTATACTGGCGCCGCTGCATGTAGATGTATGCACGGAACATCCGGGCCTCCTGGTTCTCGGGCAACAGATCAATCACATTGCAATAATCCAGATAAGCCTTGTCGGTCAGCCCCTTGTCCAGATAAAGCGAAGCCCGGTTCAGCAGCATGGCTGTAGAATAAGGTGTAATGTTCAAGGCCATGGTATACGATTCAATGGCCTCATCAGTCTTTCCCATACGCTTCTGTACCGTACCCAGGTTGGAAAAAAGCAAGGCATTGCGTGCATTGCCCGGCTCCATCTTCAAGGCTTGCCGGAACAACTGTTCTGCCTGCACCAGACTGTCCTTCAGCGTATAGTCCATCGCCTTTTCGACCAGTTCATTATAAGTCTGTGCCTGCATACTGCCTGCCGCCAGCAGGAACATTATCGGGAAAAAGAGTTTCTTCATGTTCGGATCAGTTTGAAAATATTCATTCGGGAGGTAAAGATAACAGAATAATTTGCGAAGGGGCACGGATATTAAAAACTTTTTGTAAGTTTGAACAATCATTAGACCAAGGACTGTCCGTACGAACATTCCGTTCCGGCCGGCTGCAGTCCGCCGAACCAAACTAAAAAGACAACAAACATGAAACTGGAAAAAGCTATTTTCGCCTGCGGATGCTTCTGGGGAGCACAACATCAGTTTGAGCGGGCTAAAGGAGTGATCCGCTCTGAGGTAGGCTACATCGGAGGTGACAAAGAGAACCCGACGTATCAGGAAGTAAAGGCACACACCACAGGACATGCCGAAGCTACCCTCGTGGAATTTGATGCTGAAGAGACCACCTACACCGATTTGTGCAAACTGTTTTTTGAAATCCACGATCCGGCACAGATCGACGGACAAGGTCCGGACATCGGTCCGCAATACCGAAGCGAGATTTTCTACCTGAATGAAGCACAGAAGCAACAGGCTGAAGCCGTTATCGCCCTGCTGCGGGAAAAAGGATATGAAGTAAACACCCGGCTGACTCCGGCCACTATTTTCTGGCCCGCCGAAGATTACCACCAGCATTATTATGACAAGACGGGAGGCGAACCTTACTGCCACATCCGCGTCAGAAAATTCTGAATCTCCCACCGGACTGCTTCCGGTTATCAGACTTTTTTTGCAGGCATCTGCCAGGGACTCCTCCCTCCAGATGCCTGCAATACTTTTCACAGACAGGAAACCGGCTGAAAAGATCAGGCCTTGCGGATGTAATCCACAATCCAGGCACCCACTTCCTTCGTACCATACTTGGCGCCGCCTTCCACCTGGATTTCAGGTGTACGCACGTTAGCGTCCAGTGAAGCGTCTACAGCCCGGCGGATCAGTGCGCCCTCTTCCTTACAGTCAAAATACTCAAACAGCATGGCAACCGACAGGATCTGAGCCAGCGGATTGGCAATATTCAGTCCTTTTGCCTGCGGCCAGGAGCCATGGATCGGTTCGAATACCGGAGTGCTTTCGCCCGTAGATGCCGAAGGAAGCAGTCCCATTGAGCCGCTGATCACGGAACCTTCATCGGTCAGGATGTCACCAAAAGTATTCTCCGTCACCATAACGTCGAAGAACTTCGGTTCCTGAATCATTTTCATGGCAGCATTGTCCACAAACATATAGTCGGTAGTCACTTCCGGATACTGCGGAGCCATCTCCTGCGCAATCTGGCGCCACAGGCGTGAAGAAGCCAGCACGTTTGCTTTATCCACCACCGTCAGATGCTTGCGGCGCTTCATGGCATATTCGAATCCCACCTTCAGAATACGTTCAATCTCCGGACGCGTGTACATATTCGTATCGTATGCTTTGTCGTTATCCTGATATTTCTCCCCAAAATACATGCCGCCTGTCAGCTCGCGGATGCAGAGAAAATCAGCGCCGTCCACGAGTTCAGCCTTCAGCGGTGACTTATGCACCAGGCATTTGAACGTCTGTACCGGGCGGATATTGGCAAAGAGTCCCAACTTCTTGCGCATGGCCAGCAATCCCTGTTCGGGGCGGACCTTCGCCGTCGGATCGTTGTCAAACTTCGGATCACCCACGGCCGAAAAGAGAACGGCATCTGCCTGCTTGCACACCTGATAAGTTTCTTCGGGGAACGGATCTCCCACCTTATCAATGGCATCTGCACCGCAAATGGCATATTCATACGAAACCTTGTGGCCAAACTTCTCACAAACGGCCGTCATGACATCTACTCCCTGTACCGAAATCTCCGGTCCGATACCGTCACCGGCCAACACTGCTATCTTAAAATCCATAATCTTTTTTTATCGTTTAAAATGTTTGTACTCTATTTTGTATTCCCTTCATTCTGCCGGAACGGGATCTGCATAACCTTCTTCAATCATGTTCAGCATTTTCATGGTTGCCTTAATCGCAGCTTCCGTCTGGTCGGCGTCCAGTCCGCGCGTACGGAACTCACGGCCCTGATAACTCCAGGTAATGACCGTATGCACGAAAGCGTCCGTACGACCTCCGGGAGGAATCGTTACCGCATAGTTGACCAGCATCGGGAAAGTCCGTCCCAGCGTACCTTTATAGATCTTGCGGAGCGCCCGGACAAAGGCGTCATACTGACCGTCACCGCTTGAACTTTCCTGAAAGACTCTTCCGTTGATATCAATGCTGAGTGTCGCCATAGGCTTCAGTCCCTGCGCCAGCGTCACGAAATAGCTGAGCAGACGTACACGGGCATTGGTTACATCGTGCTTCAGTACATCCGAAATGATGTAAGGAAGATCTTCCTGAGTCACCAGCTCCTTGCGGTCACCCAGCTCAATGATCCGGTCGGTTACCTTCTTCATCGACTCATCATCCAGCTCCAGTCCCAGCTGTTCCAGATTCTTCCGGATGTTTGCCTTTCCCGAAGTCTTGCCCAGTGCATACTCGCGGACACGGCCGAAACGTTCAGGCAGCAAGTCGTTACAATAGAGATTGTTCTTGTTGTCTCCGTCGGCATGTACTCCGGCCACCTGGGTAAACACACTGTTTCCCACAATGGGTTTGTTCGCCGGAATGACGACACCGGAATAAGATTCCACCACGCGGCTCACCTCGTTCAACCGGCTTTCGTCAATGTTTGTCACGGCATGGAAATGGTCTTTCAGGATCGCCTGCACGCTGGCCAGCGGAGCATTTCCCGCTCTTTCACCCAGACCGTTGATGGTGGTGTGCAGTCCTTTCACTCCGCTCAGCACGGCAGCCAGCACATTACTTACCGCCAGATCGTAGTCATTGTGCGCATGAAAGTCGAAATGCAGATCGGGATAACGCTTCTTCATCTTGCGCATATACTCGATAACCTGCAAAGGATTGAGCACACCCAGCGTATCAGGAAGCATGAACCGACGGATTCCACTGTCCTTCAGCCGATCGATAAGTCCAAAGACATATTCAGGCGAATCCTTGATGCCGTTACTCCAGTCTTCCAGATAGACATTGACTTCCATCCCCAACGTATGGGCATATTCCACAACCTGCAGAATGTCACCGGCATGCTCTTCAAGTGTCTTTTTCAGCTGATAGCGGCAATGTTTCTCCGATCCTTTCGTCAGCAGATTGATCACCCGGCCTCCCGCCTGATGAATCCAGTCTGCTGAAACCCCACCGTCTACAAAGCCCAGCACTTCCACCCGCGACAGCAAATCATGACGGGCCGCCCAGTCGCAGATCATCCGGACTGCATTCAGCTCTCCGTCCGAGACACGTGCGGAAGCCACCTCTATGCGGTCAACCTTCAGATCTTCCAGCAGCATACGGGCAATCATCAGCTTTTCATGAGGCACGAACGATACGCCACTGGTCTGCTCACCGTCGCGCAGGGTGGTATCCATTATTTCTATTTTCGGATGGTTCATAGGCTTTTACATGAACCGGGCTGCCTTAAAGGCCGGCCCGGCGGTTTTCAAATTCTGCAATCTTATCTTTATTCTCAACCAGGAAGTCGATGTCGTCCAGACCATTCATCAGACAATGCTTCTTGTAGGCATTGATCTCGAAAGTCTCGCAACGTCCGGTTGCCTTGTTGGTCACTTTCTGTTCGGGAAGATTCACTTCCACTTCCGTCTTCGGATCGGCGGCAATACTGCGGAACAGCTCCTGCAGGAAATCTTCGCTCACCACCACCGGCAATACGAAGTTGTTCAACTCGTTGTTCTTGTGGATATCCGCAAAGAAACTGGAGATCACGACACGGAATCCATAGCCTGCAATGGCCCACGCCGCATGCTCACGGCTTGAACCGCTTCCGAAGTTTTTGCCTGCCACAAGAATGCATCCGCCATACAGGGGATTGTTCAACACAAAGTCCTTGTTCAGGGTTCCGTCGGCATTGTAGCGCCAGTCGCGGAACAGATTGTCGCCAAAGTATTTCTCTTCGCGGGTCGTTGCCTTCAGGAAACGGGCCGGAATGATCTGGTCGGTATCCACATTTTCCAAAGGAAGGGGCACACAGGTGCTTGTTATGATATTGAATTTCTGTTTCATTTGTTTTCGGATTAATAGGTATGCATCATTACATCAATTCACGGGGATCCGTAATTACTCCGGTCACGGCAGCAGCGGCAGCCGTCAACGGGCTGGCCAGCAAAGTGCGGGAACCGGGTCCCTGACGGCCTTCAAAGTTACGGTTGCTGGTAGAAACCGAATACTTTCCGGCAGGAATCTTGTCGTCGTTCATGGCCAGACAGGCTGAACATCCGGGCTGACGGATCTCGAAACCGGCTTCAGCCAATACCTTGTCGAGCCCTTCCTCACGGATCTGTGCGTCCACCATCCAGGAACCGGGAACCAGCCATGCGGTTACATGAGCTGCTTTCTTCCGGCCTTTCACCAGCGAAGCGAAGGCGCGGAAATCTTCGATACGGCCATTGGTACAGGCACCGAGGAAGACATAGTCAATCTTCTTGCCCAGCAAAGACTCGCCCGGCTGGAAGCCCATATACTGCATGGATTTGACGAAAGATGTTTTTTCCACTTCGCTCATGCCTTCCGTTGTCGGGATATGCGAAGTGACGGCCATGCCCATACCCGGATTGGTTCCATAGGTGATCATCGGCTGAATGTCGGCTGCATCGAAGCGCACTTCCTTGTCGAATACGGCATCGTCATCGCTCTTCAAGGTCTTCCAATAAGCTACCGCCTTGTCCCATTCCTCGCCTTTGGGTGCATATTCGCGTCCTTTGATGTACTCGAAAGTGACTTCATCCGGAGCGATCATACCGCCGCGGGCACCCATTTCGATCGAAAGGTTGCAGAGTGTCAGTCGTCCTTCCATAGTCAGGCTGCGGATGGCTTCGCCTGCATATTCCACGAAATAACCCTTAGGCCTGCTGGTGGTCATCTTCGACATCATGTAAAGCGCCACGTCCTTGGCCGTTACGCCTTTACCCAGCTGGCCGTCGATGGTAATACTCATGGTCTTCGGACGTTCCTCAAGACTACACGGAGAAGC
>ERZ1024483.5-NODE-5-length-93643-cov-49.404614_pt1 | contig 93643 bp, 128 predicted proteins | sample MGYA00520799_ERZ1024483 | MGnify/ENA primary metagenome ERZ1024483 (study PRJEB33242, sample SAMEA3444315) | Homo sapiens | biome: Host associated; feature: Gastrointestinal tract; material: Stool | place: Uganda | collected 2011-01-01 ...
GGTTTTTCAGATTAACACAAGGCGATATATTTGAGGGAAATGTGCAAGTAACCCCAAATATGGCTTTAGGTCTAAATGAATACAGACCTTTAAAGGTCTAATTCTATATACATAAATTAACTATTTTAGGCTGTTTAAAAGCCTTAGAGGTTTAATTTATGTATATTTCTGTGAAAATACAGTCTTAGAGTAACATTTGTAGTAAATGTTGGTGATACCCCTAATAAATCAATCAGCTATATAAACTCCAGAACTTTTCAAATAATTTGTTATCCGTTTCCGCAATATCCTGTTATTACCATAAATTCTTTCTTTTCCACATTCACGCATAAATTCTGACTTGTCTTGCTTATTTACTATAAATCCTCTTAGCAAATCGACTACAAACCTTCTGAAAAAAAAGTCATCTTCATCTATTGCATCCTGAAGAATTTTCTTTGGATACAAACCTTCTTTATCATTCACGTAATCATCACGAAACCTATTTACCATTTCTCCCGTAAACGACAAAACCAGGTAATTAGATATATCAATTTTTTCAGTATATTCATCTGTATTCTTCAATGAAGTAAAATCAGTGATAAAATCATAACTCCCTTTACTATCACGATAAACAAAACGGCACTTGAATACATATTTATCATTTTCATCCCTCAGCTTTTCGTAAACAAAACACGAAACATAATTACCTGAAAAAATTCGATCATAAACGGACTTACTATGTTTAAAAGAAACAACACCCACCTCAAACCACTTTACATTTAAAGAAACCTCACAATTACACTGAGAAGGAGTAATCATACAAGTAAGAACCTGACCCTCGTCCATACTGTTTTTAATTTCCAAACTTTCATCACATTCCCGATGTGAGTCTTCCAGTATAAAGTCAATACAACTATATCCTGTTATATCTTTACCATTTGGTGTTTTTATACTACGACTTTTAATCCATTTCCTAAAATCAAAAAACTGTTCGAGGATAAAAGATATAATCATTAGGGCTATTATAAAATAAACAAAAATATCGACCATAAAATCAGATAATCAATTAATTGCACATGCACAAATATAATGTATAAATTTTAAATTTTTCATGTTTTGAACAACAAAAAAGAGGAAAAGCGAAAACTTTTCCTCTTCAACTCAAAATGAAACATCATCCTGTCAAACGATGTGTTTCTCTGACCAGACTTTGGCCATCCAACCAACTACCATGCCGGCTATAAATGCTCCTGTACTGACGATGCTGGCCCAGAAAGGAACATACTGGTAATAAGCAAGCAATCCTACGATTACTCCAATAACAATTGCAAAAATGATAAGTTTATTTTTCATGACAATAGTGTTTTAGATTATGTCAATTAATATATAATTACGAACCTTCAAGCGCCTCGACACGCGAAGTCAACGCGTCTATCAAGGATTTAAGCTGTTTACCTTGTTCAGCAGCAAGAACCTTTCCTGAACCTCCTGTAGTCAGGTCATTCACGATAGATGAACTTTTCAGTACATCAGTCGGAATCAGGTTTTTGAGTTCTTTACCCTGTTCTGCTGTCAAAGCCTTATTTGTACCTCCAGTTGTCAGGTCATTTACCAGGTCCGTTGTTTTCAATGGGTTTGTCGGAATTTTACCGTTAAGCACTTTACCCTGTTCAGCAGAAAGAGGCTTATCTGTTCCACCGGTAGTAAGATCGTTTACAATATCGTCCTCCATCAACGTACCTTCTGGCGCAATGATGAAGTTCACACCAATCATCTTGCATTTGATAACTTCGGTACTGCTTACCACCTGAACTTTCATTCCCTTAATAATCTCCAATGGAACCACCACATTTGCTTCTGCATCTACCATGCTTTTGTAAAGCACAGGCTCCATTTCCGGAATAAACTGATAGATGAAAAGACTTCCCTTAGCTTTTCTCTGTACCTGAAGAACAGATTTTCCCAAAGCATCAGTCTCGCCTACCCAGCTCGTTTCTCTTTGTTTGAATGTAATTTCTGTCATAATCTGATTTTTATTTCTGCTTAAAAATACGCTCAAACAGAGAATACGTAGAGACAAAAAAAATCCGGCATGGAAAAACCATGCCGGACAACTTGATTCCCTGTACACCCAAGCTACTTTTTGGAAGCTTTGGCGGAGAATCCGATTTCTCCGTTCGAAACATTGAAGATTGCTGTACGCCCGGTAAACGCTTCGATAGAAACCTCACCGGAGTAACCGTATTCACTTTGATACTTCAACTTGTTTCCAGAAACCGAATACGTACCAGTTTCCCTGACCAGACTCCGGTCATCGTCCTCATTGAAGCTCATGAAATACTCAAAACGGAAAGTGCCTTCATCCGTGAATACAGCCTTTAGCGGGCCATACATAGGAGCGCACTCAAAATATTCCGTTTCCCACTCACCCACAATGTCCGATTTGTTAAGGTCGATAGGAGATTCTTTCTCACTACATGCGAATAGCGTCAACAAAAGAACAACCACGACACTCTTCACCAGACGTGTGTACATGTTATTTTAAATTGATTACGATACAAAGATAGATACTTTTTTGCGAAAATGTCAGAATTCTCACAAAAAACATTAAACATTAGAGTTTACTCTACGTTTTGCTCTTCGTACGTGAAAAACACTCTTTCCAAATCAGGATTGCGTTCCAGTATCTCCGCACGATAAGCATTCAAGTCTGAAGTGACATACGAAGTGTGCAGAACTTTTCTGCAGCCACTTTTAGAGACAGTCAAGATACTTAAAATCGTTTTCATATTAAAATAATTAAAAAACACATCACAAAGGTAGATATTTTATGCCATTTCGGGATAGATTCTTTAATGTTATGTGGCAGAAAATATATCCGGAAAACCATCACAAAAAATACGATAAGACACCGCAAACCGAAAGAATGAAAAACCGACGTCCGCACGGCACGGAAATCACGTTTTTACTGATTTATGCAAAAAATATACCGTTTTTAGCCTTGTTTTGTCCAGTTCAGACAACGAAAAACAATCACAGACAAAATCAGACAAAATCAAAAGTGCCTTATAAGTATTTCTGAATAGGTTTTGTCTGATATTTTGTCTAAAAGTCTATAATTACTCTAAAGTTTAAGGGTTTCAAAAATAAAAAATGCCGATGTCAACATTTCCCCCCCCATTGCTGCCCTTTTTATACAATAAGTCCGTTGTCTGCAACCGCTATGGTTGCTACCATTTTCTTTTGGGGTAACGGGGATTGTGCGCGCGACGGAAAACGAAAACTCCCGCCCCGGAATACTGGATTCGCGGAGCGGGAGAGAATGAAAAAGTATATATGAAATGTGTTGTTTTAGAATGGGAGGTCGTCGCTTTCGTCAGTTGTAACCTCCTTAGAAAATTCCTGCGGAGCGGCATTCAGAGGGGCAGCATCGCCCTGGAGTGTGGGTTGCTCGCGTTTAGCCAATACTTTCATGCTACCGACGCGAAGCTTGTTTCTCACTTCGTAGAATGCTTTTTTCTTCAAGTCTTCATCACTGATGCTTACGTTTTGCGGATCTCCCTTCATGCGCTTGTATGCAGTTTCTACAGCCTTATTCATGAATTCCTCACGCCAATTTAAGTCAATTGTATGCGAAGGTGCCACATAGTCCGGATTGTCAGCATTCTTTTCCTTGCAGGCTTTCACGTATGAACCCTTGGTTTCCCAGCCTCGCATATACACAGGTGCGGCTGCAGGCTTTCCGTTGTTATCGACTTTCACTTCTATATCATTCCAATTTACAGGAATGATGATGCAATTACGTTTCTGTCCCTTAAAATCAAGGCTGCATACTTCTGCGCCTACAAATCTCAATAAATCTACTGATAAGCTAAAATTACTCATAACTCTTTCTGTTTTAAAATGTTACCACTCTATTTTATACAAATCTTTACCATTCTGGCTATTAATACGCATTAATTTATATCCGTATTTTACCAATTCTTCTTTTAATTCATGGCTTATGCCGCGGACTCTACAAGAATTACAGCCTTCAATAGCTGATTTCTTTATCAATTCATAAACTCGCCTTTCTTTAAGCTCTCTGGCTTGTTCGGCTGTAAAAATATCTGTACTCATGACTATAAATATTTAATAACTATATTTTATTTAAAACGGTAAATCATCCTTCACTTCTTTATTCCCATCGTTTCCTGACGCTGTATTCGCCGTTTCTCCAGACTTCTGATAAGAATGCTTGGCCCCCTGTTTCATCTTCAGATACCCATCCCATTTAGCCTGCTCCTCTTCAGTAAGCGTTACGGGATTTCCGTCAAAATCGAGATATGGTTCCGGATCTTCTTTGGCTGCATAGTCGCGGCAGATACGGCGTACTTCCTCATAGTCCTTCGGTTCCTGACCTTTGCGGCAGAAGAACAGGCAGCTTTGCGATTGCGTCAATACCCTTATGTCCTTTCTCATACCCGGTCCCCAAATCTTTTCGTCGTCGAAATAGGTCTGGCGTACCCAGGCTTTTGCTCGGAGATACTTCTTTCCGGTGGTACCGCCGCTCAGACAGACTTCCGGCAGAGGGTCTATGCCCATATCATTGCAATATTCCTTTATCTTATCGCGGAAGGCATTCAGAGAGAATAAATCCTTTTTGCTTTCGGACGCTTCGCAGAGGTCTATGTATTCGCTCTGAATGGTCTTTATGTCGATAGGGCAATTATAAACGTACGGCTTGGCGAAAAATCCCTCTGCCCATTCCACGAACTTGGAACCCATTGCGGCCACACGGCTTCGCGTGTTCAGACCGTCCATTGGGGGAAGCACGCGTTCCTTTGCGTTCATGCAGAACTGTACAGCCAAAGCACAAATGTAGGCTATCTGGTTGCGAATCTCCGCCGGCATTTCTTCGGGCGTGTCGCGGAGTTCCGGCATGATTGCGCTAATCATCGAAGCACGCTGGTTCTTTCGGCTGTTGGCGCGGTGGAAATAGTGGGAAAAACCTGTCTGTACGGTACGGCCTTCGGCAGAGTCGTTGTCATAGCGTTGCTGATAGTTGCTCGATACGATCATGCCGGGGCTTTCCGAAAGAGGTACGCGGACGGCTTTTTTGTGATAGTCGCGCGACACAAAACCGCTGGTGACGTAGTTGAATAGCGGATCAATCGGAATGCGCGGCCAGTCCTCCCAGTGTACCACACGGTGTACGCGGTGTATATAAGTCGCCAGGAAGAGCGACGTATCTGTGTCCGGCTTGAAGTTGCGGGCATCAAGCGAAAGTACCTTACCGGCGCATCCCATGAAGATGTTGCCGAAAACGGACTTACCGGAACCTCCCTCACTCCTACCCTCGCTGGTCACGTTGTTTTCCGTAAGGTAGGGCATAAAGTTCAATCCGTTACCCTTGAAGCGGAACAGCGGACGGCCCAGGGAATAAATCAGGTTGGCCATACGGCTCTGCAGATCGTTAAACTGTTCTTCGGAAAATTCTTTTCCTTCGCGGCGAAGCTCGGCTTCCTTCTCAAACTCTTCATTCGCAAAGCAGCGGATAACGCGAAGAGGTTTCCACCAGTCCTTTTCCTCACGTCCCTTGAAATCAAATTTCCAGCGGTTGTGCTGCGCCCATTTGTTAAGTTCTCCCTCCTCCTGTTCAATCATGAACTGGGTGTAGTTCTTCGTGTCCTTCTTATGCTCGTTCAGCGTTTTCAGACGCTCGCGGTATTCGGGATTCTCATAAATGGAGAAAGGCTCGTTACCACGGGTGCAGGGCATTTCAAAATCGAAAGGGAGTATCTGCGCTTCATCTACATGGAAATCGATGTCGTTATACGATACGAAGTCTATCATGTCGGGAGTGATACGCAAAGCTCCGTTGCGGTAGAAGAAATGATCAAGTTCCGGACCATATCCCCGGTTGTATTCCACCTTGATTACAGGCAGATTGGAAATGGATATGTTGGTTATGCTCCGGGAATTGACGAAGGCATTTGTCATTTTATTGTAATCGTCGGTGTTCGGGCGTGCCAGACGTTTGGCGAGTTCCTTCAGATGTTCCGACGCATCGACGATGACAGACTGCGGTTCCAGTTCCTTCACGAAACAACCCCTTATGCGGAGGATACGTCCCATAGTGTCTTTCGAGTCCTTTTCCACTTCACGACAATAGCCCTCGGAGGCCATGAAAAGCCACAGGCGCATCACGTCCAGACGGTAATTGTAGCTCATGAGGGTGCCTTTCTTGTCGTACTTCGGTTCGTAGATAAGCGGATTGACAGGAAGGGCAGCAGTGAGAGACTGGAGGTGAAACTTGTTCAGGTCGTAGTCACTACTCATGGCTTCGTCCTTATTCATCTGATAGGTGCGGAAGAAATCGGTCACACTGGCACAGGTTCTCAGCTCGCCGCCCTTGCAGATAACGTACTTCTCGGTGTTATACGGCAAAAAAGCCAGACGCACGTCCGAAAATCTCTTGCCGATACGGAATGAAGCATTCTTTCCTGCATTGTTCAGATTGAGAAGAACGTAAAGATTCTTCGCTATCTTTCGCTGCATGGCGTAGGTGTAAACGCTGTACTCGGTGTCAGGTTTCTCATTCCAGCACACGTGAAAGAAACTTTCTTTAAGCTGTTCGTCGCGGTAAGAGTCGCGCACCGCATTCAGGTGGAAGTACGAGCAAAGCGCATCGATGGCGGAATTACAGTATATAAGATGATAGGCGCGAACTTTTTCTTTCGGCAGCCGCTCGTACACCTTTTCGCCATCATCGTTCTTTGTTTCTATCTCTTCCTGTAGCGGCTCGCCGGTATTCACGCGTCTCACTGCATCGGGAATAGTTATACCTTTCAACACCTCCATGCAAACCGCATCGCCGCAAAGAGTGAGATTCACGTCCTTTTCTGTCAGTCCGCCGATGTAGAACACTGTACGACGGCCGCACACTCCGCTTTCCGGCTCGCTGTATTCAGGTTCGTAGATGATGCCGTATTCCTTGTCTCCCTTCGTGGTGTATATAAATGCGAAGATAGGATAAAGTTCATGGGCTGTCACCTTCGTGCCTTTGCTCTTGCCTTTGCCGGGAGTGATATACGATGCAATCTGCCAGCAGCACATTTCGGTGTGAAGACGCTCGATGTCGAAATTAGAGTCTTTCGCGTACTTGTCGGAAAACTTCGGTCCGAAAGAATAACGATATACGGGCCGCCCCTCTTCATCTTTCAGTGCTGCCCTACCCTCGCCCTTCTTATACTCATACATTCTCTCTGTGCGGCATCCCAAAAGCTGCAAGGCGTATGGAGTAAAACCGCCCATGCGCTCCACGGAAGCTTCAGCAGGAAATCCGTCGGGAGAAGAAACTATGCCGTTGCGGTTCTCGTCCTTCAGGCAGTCGGCTTCTATCCCGGCTATCTTGCAAAGACTCTGCATGACCTGGCGCAAATCGTTACCCTCGACCGACATACCCGAAAGTGCGGCTTCCAGCGCAATGGCTCCGTAACCGCTGCGGCGTTCATCGCGAAGACAGCGCCACACCGGAGCATTGTACAGACCTCCGCGTGACGAGCCTTTGCTTATAAGGAAATGCGGCTGCCTGTCCGATTTGTGGAACGGGCAGAAATACATCACAGCGTCCTCCTTCTCCTGCTTTGCCGCAGGCTGGAAGCCGTGTGACTGCATCACCGCATTCAAGTCTATGTTATCTAATATTTCAAATAAATCGCTCATTTTTTCAGATAATGGAAAGTTAAATATCTTCGGGATTTATTCCCCATTGTCCTGGGAACTTCACAAGCCGGCTATAAATATCCGGTGGCCAGTAGTGGTCTGTACATTTCAGCAGCGGAGAAGAAGGGCGGCGCACCGTAATGGAATCGGTGGCCCTGTCGTACTCCATGTTCACGAAATAATCCATGTGCCAGTACACATCGCAGCAGGCCAGCACCACATCGTGATATTCAGGTTTCTTTCTGCAAGTCTTTTCCACTATAAAATAGTTTTCGAAATAAAGCTTGCTCAGAAACGAATATACCCCGCGGTAGCACTCGTCGAACTCGACTGCACCCATATCTGCCCTCATTCGTTTGAACCACGGGTTCAGCCGGAAATAATCAGTCCGAAGAAACTTCTTTTCCCCCGTTACCAGATGCAAGCATTCCATACAGCCGACGTTTTTCATTGATAATGTTCAGAGCTGTCCACATACAGTCGTGCAGACTGTTGTGCTTCGTCAGTTCGTCGTATGGCAGAAGTTTTCCGTAAAGCTCGTTCACCGGAGTGTCGGGATAAACCAAAGAGAGCGATTCAAGCATGAAGGTACGCGCATCGCGTATATTACGATACTTCCACGGCAGCGTTTCCGGAGTAAGTCCGAGCACCTTGTACATGGCATTTTTCAGTATCGGAATATCGAAGTCACTTCCCTGCGTCCAGATAACAAGCTCGTCGGCCTGGTTCATTCCTTTCAGGTTATCCAGGTAAGCCACAAAATCCTCCAATGCCTGACGGATGCTTACGCGCGGTTTTTCAAGGATGGCGGATTTTGCCGCATCGGGCATTTCAGACCAGAACTTGACAGTCTCCATATCGAAAGCCATTCCAGCCATGGCGCATGATGTCGCGTCGATTGTTTCATAGAAATGAGCATATTCTTCAGGGCATGATACGCCTTTCGTCATTTCATCGAAAGCAGGAACACCGAAGTACCCGTATTTATCATTATCTTGTAGCGACTTCTTATCTAAAACAAACGGCACCGCCGCAATACTGATAATAGCCGCGTCGGGCCTTAAAGACAATGTTTCAATATCCACAACCACATTCAGTTTTTTCATATATATCTTTTTCTTTTGTTGAAAGCCGTCTTGACTTTCAGGTTAATCAAATCGTTCACCGGGAGCTCGTACAAATCATATCCACTGGCAAAAGCCACCTCCCGGCAAAGCCTCTCCAGGTCTTCAATAGAAAAACCTTCGGTATATCCTTCGGTTTTGATTTCAATCCGTTCTGCCACGTAATCACGTCGGTAGGAATCTGTCTTTGTCTTTACCTCACACGAGCTGCACACCCTCATGGAAAGCATGATTTCGCCAATCTTAGTGGCAATTTCGAACGGGAGAATGCGGAAAATAAGCCGATAAGGCTTTCCGTCTTCCCAGTCAATGCAGTAAAAACCAATTCCCATATCGGGCATCCGCACCTTATCCCTTGCAGGAACACCCGTCCGTGCCTGGCGCACCGTTTCGTTATTGTTCCGCATCCACCGGCGCATTACCCAATAGGGTATCTTACAGGCTTCGCAAAACGCAATCAGACTGACGGGCGAATAGCGGTTGCGCTCCCTGTACAGATCGAACGCCTGCCGGCATTTTTCTTTGGGTATCAGCTTATACTTACGCATGGCATTTACAATTTCAATCCCTTAATCTTTGACACCAGATCCGGAAGCGAAGTGGTTTCCGTTTTCCGGTAAATGGAAGTCATAAACTTCCAGATGCTTGCCTTCGTGAGTCCCATCACATCGGCAATGGTTCCTAAATCCGTAATTCCGCGCTGAATGTTCAGCACAACTCTCCTTTCCTGCGGAGTGAATCCGTATTCCGCCTTCGCACCGCAAATCACCTTGTAGCTGTCCTTGTTACGCTCCGAATATCCGTTCCATACGCAATAGGCAGCATCGCGGCACATGCGAGGGAACTCAAACCGGAACTCCTTACCATCCCAGTCGGGATGCTCGTCGTTCTCGCCGAAACAGCAGGAAAGAATGACACGCGCCACGTTCAGACGGTAAGTCCTCAAATCCTTCATCATTACGGCATAGAGCGAACGGTTGGTAAGCCTGATTTTCTGCTCCACGGAACGCACCACGGAAGGATGCCGTCTTTCCATTTCATCCACCAGCGACGCGATGAAATCGGAACCTTCGGTAGAATCGAACATAAAGCAGGTGTTCTCTCCTACCATCCGTATCATGATTTCGCCACCCGGCTGTAGGGACGATTCAAACGGCCTAAGCATCGTCCACCTCCTCCGCCAGCAGACGGTCGATAAGGTTTCTGACGCCCAACAACTCCCACTCCTTGAATGACCATGCAGCAAAACGCTTCCGCACGGTGGGGCGCGACATGCCCATTTTGCTCATGTAAGAGATAAACATTTCTTTCCGCTCACTTTCGCGGAAGAAAGTTCTCATGTCTGCAGGCGGTTCAATCCCATTCGAGTGGCAATAATCATTAATGCAGAACTCCACTCCGGCCAGCTCCCACTCCTTGAACCCGTCACGAAAAAAACGGTTGTAAACCGTTCCGCGTTTCATGCCGTAACCTTCAAAGAATGAAAACAGTTTTTCCTTTTCCTTTACGGAGAAGTCGGAAGACTTAGAGTGCCCTCTACCATTAAGTATTTTTGCAAAATACAATTTTCTCATTCGATGGAAATTTTTTAAATTTGAACAAAGATAGTAAATAATCTATGCCATTTGTAAAGTTTATATACCATTTTTTTGTTGGTGATTAAATCTTTAACATTTAATTCAAGTTTTATGTACGAATACAATCACAAAAGCCTTACCAGGCATATAAAAAATAAGACTTTTTCACAGCGCACTTTATCCGAATCGACCAATACTTCACGACCGACCGTAATACGCTGGGTGCACGGCGAAGACATTTACATTTCCAAGCTGCTGAAAATCTGCAATGAATTCAAAATTCCTTTGGGCGATTTCATTACCGAAAACGGTATGCCGGTATCACCGCTTTACACCGACGACAAGGACCACACAGAAGCGTTGAAAAGCCTGCCTTCGGAAAAATCAATCAATGTGGCCGAAGTGATGAAATATGAGGAGCAGATGAAGGCGATTAAGGAAGGATATGAAAACAAAATAAACCAGATGGAGAAAGACTTTCTGGAGCGCATAGGCGACATACGTGAAGCGGCCGCCGAGAAATGGGCGAAGAAAAACATGGAATCGCTGCAGCAGGAAAGAAAATCCATTGAAACGAAGTACGAAAAGCGGTTGAAGGAGCAAAGTGATGAGATAATAAGGCTGCGCGAAGAAGTGGCCGTACTGAGGAACCAGCTCAAAAGTCCTTCTCCCAGGAAATACGCCACGTCGGATGTGCTGTCAGAGCAGGATTCGCACGGAACCAGCTTGTAAACTATCCTATATATAAAAAAGAAAAGGGGGCGCGAAACGGCTTGCGTCCCCTAACTTTTTCCCTGAACGGGGAAAAGTGTCGAATACGGCACAAATATACAAAAAAACCTGCACACCTAAAGTATGCAGGCCAAAGATATATACTGAAAATAGGATGTGGATTTACTTTTTCAGTTCGTCTACCATCTTCATGATGCTTTTTATGTCGGTTTCCTTAATGCGTCCGTTCTCAGTGTGACGCTTCAGGAATTCTTTCACGGCCACCGCTATCACGTCCTGATGGTCAAGCCGGTGATAAGCCTTTAATAGCTGAAGCTGCATGAATACATCTTCCTCTATCGCGATGGTCTTTCTGATGATGGTCTTTTTCTTTTCAGCTTCTTCCCTACCCTTGTCAGATTCCCGGCTCGGTTTGGGCGCGGGTTTCTCCGTCTTGTTCTCTTCCGGCAATGAAGGAGATTTATTTTCTTCCGGCTTGCGTACAGGCTGGTTCATGGGTGAGGTGAAATCTTCCATTTCCATTCCTGCACCCGAATTTTCAAGCTCTTTTTTCCGCTTCTCCATGAAAGAAGATTTCTTGTTTTTCTCAAAATTAAGCATATCCCCTCCTTTCTTTATTCTTCATCTTTCAACTGACTGCCGATACATCTTTCCCAGTATTCCGCAGAAATTGTTTTCCAGTTTTCCGGACGCTCCACACCGAAAAGTTCTTCTGCCAGCGTCATGTAATCTTCTGCACCGTTTCCGTTCGGATCATACTCGAAAATATTCTTGTAGAACATTCCGGCTTCCTTGAACTTGATGGACGAACGAATCTTTGTATTGATGAGCAGCCCCTCCTTGGAAATCTCATATCTTATCTGACGGGTAATTTTAGTGCGCTCGTCATACTTCGTGAGCAAATATCCCTTTATCTGCAAGTCGGGGTTAGCCTTTGCCTTTATGCTCTGTATAGTCTGCTCCAGCTTAATCAATCCGTCAATGGACTCTCCGGCGCATTCCACCGGCACGATAATCTCGTCGCTTGCAATCAGGGCCAGCTTGTTCATGAATCCAGGAGAAGGCGGACAATCAATGAAAATATAGTCAAAGTCCATGCAATACTTCCGTATCAGCTTCCGCAAAATGAAATAAGGAGAATCGTAACGGTCTGTCTGCCGTAACAATGCCTGTTCTATTGTAGAAACTTTCGGACTTGAAGGAATCAGACAGAAATCTTCGTTTCCGGCATACCGATTATAAATCGGTGCATCCAGTTCTTCGTTGCTACCCTCCGATAGCATCCACTCATACAAAGTATCTGCATTTGGCGCATTAAACCCGATACGGGTAGTAAGTTCATACTGCGGATCTGCATCTACTATCAAAACGCGTTTGCCGCACATCCAGAGTGCAGCCGCAAGATTAAAAGCTGTGGTTGATTTGGCCACTCCCCCTTTGAAGTTGACCACTGAAATAATTTTTGCCATTTTCTTATATGTTTAAATTCGACACTGCAAATGTAGGAAAAATTTAAAATATATACAAATGTTTAGGTGATTAAGTGAGAAAATATTTATGTGCTCATGTGATAATGTGAATAAACACTCATGTGATTACGTGCTTTATCATTTAAGTGAATACACATTTATGTGTGTATGTGTTTACACGTTTAAATATTTATGTGTTCACACACTCAGGTGTGTAAGTGAACGCGTGCGAAAGTGCGTAAGTGAGTAAGTTATTATATGTATAAATGTATATATGCGTAGATGATTAATCACGTACACATTTATACATCTTTATTCACACACTCACCTGCGTGTATTGTCACGTAGTCACGCAAATGCAAAATCACTTACACACAAAATCACTTGTAGAAAAACACAAACACACCTGAATGAGAAAGCACACATACACCGGAGTGAAAAGATGATTTTTCACTAATTCACTTATGTGGATATACATTTACTCACGTAATCACTTACTCACCTGTTTATAATTTGTAAACATTTAGGACGCAAAACGCACGGCACAACAGAAAAATATTTTTGAAACATAAGTAATTTACCCGAAATTTCAGACAATTGGACAAAATAACCCCATTTTTAGGCTTATTGTTTTGATATATAGCAATTTACGAAAAATCAGTCTGGACAAAACGAGGTGAATTTTAGACAAAACAGGCGTTTTTCGTTGTCCGGCAGTTGCGTTTTTTGTCTGGAAGGGTAGGGGACAACCTTCTTTTTTGGGGGTGAAGGGGGATTCCGGCATAAAATCGTCCGAAAATCCCCTTACCTCGTAATCTTTAAATTTGTTTACCAAAGTTTCAAACTGTGAATTAAGTATATTCGGGTTCATTACCTTCGAGTGTACCTTCTATACCAAAAACAAGCACGCACTGGGCATCAAATTTGAAACGGTTGGCCCAGTAACGTTGCATCCTTCGCGTCTGGTGACGGAACTCCATCGATATGGCCGGACGCTGTGTACTTCCTTCCTTGGCGTTCCACTCCATGTAGCGGATTTTGTAATCCGCGCTCAAACGACGTTCCACTTTCCCGATGGGACGACCTTTGCCCACACCCATATCCACGAAATCAAGGTGACGGTCGTAGAAGAAATCTATTCGCGAATTGGATACCTTGTCGGCAAGTATCTGGCCACGGAAAGACTGCATACCTTTTCCGGTACTTTTCCATGATCCGGTACCGGCTTCCTCGTTTATTTCCCTGTATCCAGGATACACTTCGTAGGGGAAAATACCCTGAGTTTCGAAGTTATTTTCTATGGCTTCGAGCGCTTCTTGAATGATAAATTCCAACTTCTGCCTTGCAGAAATCGGTTTGACATACCCACGTACCGGCATAGCATTATTTTTTTAGCAGGTCCTTCACTTCGTCAAAATTACGCATCGTGACTTGTCCGTCCTGATAACTTCCTACCAACACTGGCGAACCGTCATGTTCTGACACGAGCAGGAAATTATATTTTCCTGGAGCCGGGGCAGACAGGTCGCTAACTTTTACTTTCTGGCGAGCTTCCCATTTCAGTTTACGCACTTCCGCTTCTCCCAGTTCCTCCGGTGTCTTTCCGGATTCACGGATGGCCTGATTCTCCGCATCGACAAACCTGTGGCTCCACATTTCGCGCGACTTCTGGTAACAAAACCAAAGTCCGACAGATTTCAGAAAATTAGTCCAGAGTTTCTTGTCGGCATACAGATAGACTAATTTGGTGGATATGTACACTTCCGACTCTTCCTGACGGATGAATATGGTACCGGAAGTGACCATGCGGTCGACAAACTGCACCGCCCTGTACGGTGCCGATTCCTTCCGCAAAAACTCTACTGCCTGCGCTTCCTCTGAGAGTGGGGTAGGGGGAGCAGAAAAGAAGGTTTTCAGTTTTTTGAGTAGTTTCATAGGATATAGTATCTTTTCCAATTACAAACATAGTGATACAAAATTATTACTTGGTTTCAGTGGAAGGATTTACTTCCGGATTACGTCCTGCCACATAATATTTCCCACTTGGAGGAATTGGCATTAAAGAGAAATCTGGCGTATCCTCTCCATCTAACTTATCTGTACTTGAAACCGGACGTTCCTGAAGCAGACACAACGCAAAGATAGCATAATTCACCATATCGATGTAGTTGGCCGGGATTCCCTCCGATGCGATAGTCTGCCCGTCATGGTCCTCAATCTGCTTTGTGCGGAACACCTTTGTCAAAATTAAATCTGTGATAGTCTCCACACGCATGTTCCTCCATGCTTCGCCGTAATCATGGTTTTTCTTTTTCATTACGTTAAAGCACTCTGCAAAGTGACTATCGTAAAGTTTCTCCGCCAAATCGATTGGCGTATCATTCTTTTCAGAAAACCCATCTTCAAACTGTATCAGTCCGATAATACCATAGTTCACGATACCGATAAACTCACTTTCTATCGAATCGCCCACCAGGTTCTCGCCGGAGAGCTGCAGGCTACGGATGCGAGCCACTTTGATATATATCTGGTCGGTCACGGACGCCGGGCGTAGAATGCGCCATGCAGCACCGTAATCCTGCAATTTCTTTTTGAACAACTCACGACAGGCATCAACCACCTGCATATACTGTTTGTATTCCAGTCTTTCTTCTTCTTCCTTATCCATAACGATTAATCTTTAAGTGATACAAATTTACCTTCTATCTTGCAATCACGAATGACATTTGCATTCTCATCGCCAAAAGCTATCAAAATACTGCCACATCCGGGCGACCCCCCCTACAACCATCTGACCTGTAGAACTTTATTCTGTGACGCAAGAACTTCATAGCAGATGCTTTCTTGAAAATCACATCCTGAAACATCTTGCTGTCGCACCGGTTGAACAGAAGCGCGATGCCGTTTCCGTGTTCCGCCATGCGGTTGATAAACTGCTCGATGAGCGGACGGGAGTAGGGAGGGTTGAGCCATACGCGACCAAACCACGGCTTAGAAAGTCCGTCGTCATTCTTATTATACATAGTGGCTGCTGTCTGCCATAGCGGAACTACAGGCGCACATGGGTCAAGGTCGAAAGGTCCCAGAGCATCGAGTATTTCTTTCGGCGTGTACCATTCGTCGGTACTGTTTGCTGATTTCTCAAATGTCGTGTTCATGATTGCAAATATATGTAAACGAATTGTTTCTAAATGTCAAAATAAAGCGTTTATTTTACGCCGTAAAAATGAGGTTGCGAAAACGTAAATCTGGCATTGCAATGAAAATTTTCTGCGAATGCAATAAAAATTTTCTGTGATTGCAATGAAAAAATTCTGTCATTGCAATGAAAATTTTTCTTGCCCAGAATGCCTTGTAAAGCAGGTTCCGGTCTGACAAAAATCAAACCGGAATGCTTTACATATTTTAACTGATTAATATTTCTTTCCTCCGTGTTTGAATGGCCGGGATTCGTTGTATTTCATCTTCTGATCGATGAACCAGAAAATATCTATATTGCGGGAACGGCAGAAGGCGAAAATTTCATTCATGATGATAATTATATCTATATTATCAGAATAATTCTGAGTATACTTTATTATATTATACATTGATTCCGTAAAAGTCATTTCGCTATAATCATCAACACAGTTCTGTTCATAATCAAATTCTTCAAGGTCGCTATTTGTTACTCCGGCAAAATCAAGTAATCGTATACAAGCATCGGCAAGTTCATCTTCAACAGAATCCTTTATATACTCGATAAAGTTTTCTACAAAAGATTTCTCTATATCCTCGCCGTATAAATGCCTCTCTCTTAAATCATCCATTAGTATATATTTAAAAGTATCGACATCAGCATATTTACCCTTTCGGTCCGCTTCTACAGCCTCCATTAGCTCTGATATAACCATGCAAAGCCAATGTTCATTACTTTTCTCTTCTTCATGCCACCCGTGATTTACCGCGTTCTGATAAACTCTGTCACGGATTGAGTTCATTTCTGTTTCGTTTATCTGTTTCATATTCTACTGATTCAATTTATTTCATATTCTTATAAATTACTTAGATTGTAAAAGCTTACGAATTTCCATATCATACGTACTGTCCCAATAACCTTCCCAAATCAAATTATGAATATCCATATCATCCATATCCGAAGTATCGACTTTTTCATACCCGGTAATAAGTTCATGATTGACAAATCGATTCATGCTTACATAAAATTTTTCATCGAAAAGGAAACCATAAACAATATGATGTTTTCCTGATTTACTGCAGGATATTTCATAGAGATTATTATCTATATCATATCTTGCCAAAAACTTCTGAAAATCTTCCAAACCTACCGATTCATCCGTCGAATAAAAGTCACTAAGTTTTTCTACACATTGTAACCGTAAAAAACGAATGATATAGGGGTCCATCTCTTGAAATAAATTATCCACAAACTTACTCCATATATCCTGCCTTAAATTACCGCCATGTGCTGCACTTTCAAGCAAAGAGAACAATTCATATCTGTCTAAATCTACAAGCATTCATCACCTCCTCCAGTCTTTACTCTCAAAAATTATCTCCTTTTCGTAAACTACAGCCACATGGAGCTCGGCCTGACATCCCTTAGATTTATGCCAACCTTTACACATATATATCATATCACAGTCTATCAGAGCTTCAATATCGCGGCCCATATAGTAGGAGTATGGTTTGTCTTTCTCATCGCACACATCAAAAGGGGTAATCGCATCCATCCCGTTATTAGTAAGACGGACTTTCACTTCTTCGGCACGTGCCTTTACTTTCTCTATATCCTCGCCGGTAATAGGCAGACTTATGTATATTCTCTTTTTCATCATATCCACAATTTCCTTAGTTTAAACACACCGAAACCTATCAATACTCCATGCGCTAATATCCCGGCTCCTACCAGGTATTTCTCCCACCAGCGCATTTTCCGCTCCACTTCCACTGTCTTGACTTCTTCCACGCTACTGCTACGGTTCATTGTGGTGTCTGAAACGGACACATACGAAGTGTCCTGCAGCCGGTCGAAATCTACCGTCATGCGCCCCAGTGAGTCGAGCTTGAACTTCAGGCGCGCGTTCTTGCTGCATTCCTGCTCGTACCAGTCCAGAAGAACACGTCCGTTTTCATCGCACCGCATGAGGGCTTTTATTCTGGCCGAGTCTGCCGGCGATACTACCGGTACCACGCGGTTGCGGATTACCGTGTCGGACTTCAAGGTGACGATGCGCGTGGTGCCGGTCTGCGGCGTGCGGCACCCGAAGAACAGGGTAGCAGACAGGAGGGAGGCGGTCACTATCACAGGCATTCGATTCATGACTTCACGCCCTCCCCGGCTTCGCTGGAATTGTAATCTTCGGGATTCACGCACACGTAATCGGCGTTCAGGTAGTCCATCTGGATATGGAGCGGCCACCAGTTGTTGAAATGTTTGGGGAATGATCCCATACCCACAGATTTCAGGTTCAGGCCTTTCAGTTCGGGGTACAGCTTTTCGTTCTTCTTCTTCTCCATGAGCCATGCCTTCAGCTTTTCCGCTATCTCCACCGCCAGATATTTGGCGTTTGCCGCGTTCAGGTCCTCACGGTAGGGCGAGGTGGTTTGCTCCTGCTGAACGAGTATGAAGATGTTCGCAAGATAGTAGGTACCTGCTCCGCTTTCGTTGGACGAGCCTTCTATCTGTGTGCTGAAAGCCACTACGGGAGTCTTGATTTTCGTCAGGCTCAGAATGACGGGCTTCAGGTCCGAAATGCTGTCAATGCGGAAGAACCGTTTTCCGGCCGCTCCTCCTTCGGGATTGTGGGACACGAGCTTGAAGTCCGCAGCCCACTGTTCTATAAGATTGTCTAATCTGTACATTAATTATATCTCCTATAAAAATCTTGAAGTTTCACTGATCTCTCAAAATTCTTGCGTATGCGTTCTCTTCGCTCTTCCTGCGTCTCCGCTTTTTTCTCCGGCTTCTGTCCGCCGGCCTGCTCGATGACCGACTTCTGCGAAGCCTTGTTTATCCGGTCAATCTTATGCCCCCAGCGGATTGCAGCCAGCAAAGCGCCCGCATACATTTCCTTTTCTTCCTTCGTGGTGAGGAAGGAAACAGCGCGTGTCATGCGCAAAGCCTTCTCCACGTCGGTCTCCTTTTCCTTCGCCACGTTTCTCATACCATATTCACGATACACTTTGATTTTCTCTGCCAGCGCGTATGCTCTCTCACGAGGTGAAAGCACCGACAAGTCCTGCTCCAAAACCTGTTTCAATTCCTTAGCGTCCATCTTTCCTGTTCCAAATAACGGCAATTCGCCACTTCAAAAAATAAATGATTTTTTCACGATAACCCGGACCGCCCCGCCTTATGTAAAAAGGTATGAGGTACAGTCCCGCCGATTTTTCAATGTGTAGTCTCATGTTCTATTCGTATTAAGTCCTTCATAAATGCTCGTGAAGGCCGATTCCGTCAGTATCTCGTGCGGAAAGCTGCTGTACGCCGGAGCCTTGCAGAAGAAATCGCCCGCTATGTTGAAGAAGAAATACACGGGCTGCCGTCCTTCCACGGGTACACCTGCATACTGATTGCTGGTGAAGGGTGGGAGAGTGGGGAGGCGGTTCACGGCCTTGTACCATTCTATTGCCTGCTGGCTCTTTGATTTCAGCACGGTCACGATGCGGAACTTCTTTCCTCCCAGTTGCATGGTGATATATTCGTCGTCGCGCTCCTTATCGCCGGTCAGCTTGTAACCGCACATCTGCGCGGCCGATGAAATGGTAAGACGGTGCTTTATCTCCAGCCATGTGTAGTGCTGGGAGCTTATAAGCACATTCGTAAGTCCCAGATGCTTTTCTGTTTCTTCTTCGGTCATTACCAGGTCCACACTGTCCACGTTAAGCTGATACAGCTTGTCGAGCTGACATTTCGATTCGCCTTCCTTATGGCTGATCACATCCACCTGCTTGAAAACGGACGACTTCGGCTTGCGTTCGAAGCTCATCAGTCCAATGCCGCCGAATTCCGCCGTGCTGTCATGATAGTATTCCGTGACTCCCATTTCCAGAGCCAGTTCTTCGGCCTTATCTTCACAGTTTGTTATTGCTTCCACGAGTTTTTTCATGCTTTCCGCTCCCTCACTTCCTGCAGGGAACCGGAAATAAACGGTCTGTTTCTTTTCCATTTTGTATGTTTGGGTTTTTATTCTATATTCACAATCTGTCTACTCTCGTAAAATTCGGATTGTTATACTTTATTTCCAGTGCCTTACGGGCCTTTACCAGTTGTGAATAACCGTTTAAGCGATTCTTCACCGATGCGAAAAACAGATTGTGACGACTCATCTTCCGCATCCACTCCGTATCTTTTCTCAACCCCAGTTCCGTAGCCTTACGGTTGATTGTTCTTTTCGACACACAGAACAAAGAAGCAAGCTCTTCATTCGTAGTGACGGGAAACAATTTCCTGAAATCGGCTATCATCTGCGGATTCCAGTATTTCCGCTGTAACCCGTTACGGTATTCCACTATCTGCCGGGCTTCCTGGCTGTATCTTACTCCGTCCGAACGGTCTGCATGTCTTTTTCTGTAGAGCTGCTTATTGTATTCGGAGAAGCAGGAGAGACATACTTTCCTTCCTTCCACGAAATCCTCTTTCGGTTTGGTGCATCCGCATACGCGGCAGGTCTTGTAAGGTCTGGTTAAATTCATATTCTATACGGCTTTTTTCTTGAACCTGTATTCTTTCCCTATCTCATTTCCAGGTTTGAATGCTCCGGGATAACCTTTTCGCTTGCTCTCCGCCTGTGCCATAAGCCTGTGCTCGTCCCATACACCTTGAATCCATTGCAGGTTTTTCTGTAAACCCATCTCACGGGCCTTTCGTATCATGGTGCGTGGAGAAACTCCTAATTCTTCGGCCAGTTCCTTATTCTTTGTTGTAGGGAAATGCTTCTGAAGGTAGCTTATCATTGAAGGAGACCAGAATATGCGTGTGGAACATCCATTGTGTACCATTATCCTGCCATACGATTTATGATAGAAAGTGCCGTCTTCCACCTTCAGATTCTGCCGGTAATATTCACGCTTGTACGCCCTGGAACAATCCTTGCATTCAGAAGCAAGCGTTCCGTCTATGCGCCGGTAGAAGTCACGAAGCCATAACTTCCTGCCGCATTTGGTACATACTTTCTTTCGCTGTTTTACTTTAGAATTATCCATTTTCAAAGCTGATTAAACATAATTATTATTATGTCAAACATAATTCAAAGGATTCGCAAACACATCTTTTATCTTTTCCTCCTTTAATCCTTTATGCCATTTGAAAGGTTGCTTACAGTAACTTATCCCGATGGTACATGTCGTAGCATAGAATGTAATTAGCAACGGAAGCACCGGGTCACGATAATTCGACGAAAGATTTGCTGCATTGCTCGACTCTTTATAGAAACCGTATTCCAGCGCAATCTTATCTATCTTCATCTTCAGCGCTTGTGCATTTTCTTTTTTATCTGATTTCTTTTTCATACTTTCATGATTTTATTCTTTCAGACAACTTTGGAATGTTTTTCTGATAATCTTAAGCATAAGCATTCACAAAGAACGCGGGCCATATTTACCTCTACGGCATTCCCGATAAACTTCTTCTGGTCAGCTTGCGTACCGACAAGAATATAATTTTCAGGGAATCCCATAATCTTTTTTAGCTCGTCTATGCGAAGCATACGCATCTTTATGTCTGCCAATCCATAGAGAATCATAAATTGCTTGATTTTTACAGTCATCGGACTGTCATCCTTGTCTATACAGATACCGATACCATCTTCAGTATTTACAAGGTAAGGAGGCATTTTATCCATTCTTGCTATAAGCGTGAAGCATGGAGATTCAACGGAACCTCCTGCACTGGCAAATTGCGGATTCATCAGGAAGCTTTTTCTTTTGCATGTAACCAAGCTGTATTTTGGATTTGTGGTAATGGCTCCTAACGGTTTTTCTATGGAAGCTGCACTGGAAGCGCCAAACTGCTGGTCGATAAATACGGGTGTCAACAATGCAAGCCTGTCTTTTGTGGTCACAGTCGGAGCAGGACTATCTACCGAATGGTTGTTCCCGTTACCGTAGTAAACTGTGACAAAAGTATGATGATCTTTGCAGGTAATTGTTCCGGCAGGTTCTTCAACAGAAATATTCTTGCTATCAGGATGCCCGCTGTATTGCTTTGACAGGAAAGAAACCTGCACTTTTGCAAATCTGTTTGCTGTAGTAACCACTCCTACTGGTTCTTCGATGGATGTACAAGTGTCTTGTGGTCTTACTGTATTGTAACGGGAAATAAAAGCGTCTTTACCTCCGGCCACAAATTTAATCAGACCGGCATAAATACGTTCAAGCGTATTCTCTGCCAATGGTTTCTTCCTGGCGAATATACTTTTACCTTCGTCCGTAAAGTCCAGAACATCCTTTACCGGATTCCACTTTTCAAGTCTTCCCATCATATCCGTTTTACCATCCTTACAGTGTGTAGCATCCGGGAATACTATAGGAAGACCACTCTTAGCAAAAATTCCGAAAAATCTCTTACGAGTAGTATATGCTCCATAATTAGCCGCATTCAGTATTCTCCAGTCAAAGTCATATCCGTATTTCTTTACATTTCGTTTCCACTTCTCATAACAACGGCCTTTATCTTTGCTTACCGGATGACCTTTTTCGTCCATGTCTCCCCAGCTCATAAATTCTTCCACATTTTCAATCTGAATATAGTCAGGGTTTATGGCTTCAATGTATCGGAAAAGATGTTCGGCCAGCGTCCGGCTGTCTGCATCGCGCGGCTGTCCTCCTTTTGCCTTGCTGAAATTGGTACATTCCAGCGAAGCCCACAGAACTACATACGCATCCGGATACTGTATTTTCATCTTCTCTACATGCGCAATCAGTCCTGAAAGTTCCAGCGTTCGGATGTCTTCTGTGAAATGCAGCGCATCCGGATGATTTGCCGCATGGCTGGCGATGGCATTTGCATCGTGATTTACGCAGGCTATTACTTTTGCACATTGCGACTGATTTAAACGAGCATTTTCTACACCAGTAGAAGTACCTCCAGCTCCGCAAAAAAGGTCTATGTATAGTAAATTTATCATTCTAATTAGTGTTATCTGTAAAACCTGAAGTGAGAATGCGTACCTTTCGGGCGGACATTCTTGTTGAATTTTGTGTGCTGACGGCCGACGGATTTCATCACGCAGAAAAAGTCTCCTTCAAAACGGCGGTAATACGGAGCACTGGACAGAACTTTATGTTTCCCTCCGCGACTTATCCCAAGAATTTTCATAAGCTTCCTGATCTCCGTACAACGAACGCTGCACGTGATTGAATACTCTTTGAGTGAACGGCATTCTTCATCAACAGCCCTATAGCTATCGGAAGTAGTCGGGCCCACTTTATCCGTGTCATCATAAGGCGACAAGACTATCGGATTTTTCTGTGTATTAATCTCCACTAGCTCGCCATCTTCCTTTGCCACATATATCTTAACAGTAAGACCAGAGAAAAGCCCTGTATATTCTGTTTTATCTTCCGTCATAAATTCTATCTGTTCTTTTGCTCAAAATGAGTTCTTTTCTTTACCATTTTGGGATAGATTCTTTAATTTTTTGGCAAAGTTATCTATAATTTACCGCTATATTGTAAAGATTCTTATGTTTTTGAGCATGAGAGAGAATGATTATAGTAAAATTTAAGATTTTTACAAAGATTCTTTACCGCTTTGAGCGTAAAAATGGATGATAACTGCATAAAAATCAGCACAGCTCTGAACATATAATGCTCTCGGCTGTACTGAAACAAGTCATGGAAAACAAAATTTTACTTTATTTCTGCATCTTCACGTAAATATTTTTTATCAAGAAATCCTTTCTGAATAAGCCGGATTATAATACTTATCATTCCACTTACATAATCTCCATTGCACCGGACAAATATCAGATTACTTATGGGCTCTCCATTCTCCTCATGGGAATAAGCTATAAAATCTCCACTAATGTGGAACAGATAGTCATTAAATGTTCCTTGCGGCGTAATGATACATTTCGGAACGAGCGCAATCAGCCGGGCCAGTGACCATCGGAGCTGCGCGACTTTCTCCTGTTCGGGAAGCAGGGAGGGGAAATTGTCGAGAATGATGTATTTCCCGCCGACATACATCACATCGCATGTGTCAGTGGACAGCCCCCACAATGCCAGGCGCATGGATTGAAAAATATCCGTGACGCTTTTTGAGTTTTTCCAAAGCTCTTCATAATCTGTTCTTTTTTCAACTGGCTTCGGAGGTTTGGGTGGAGGTGGTATCTTAGCCCATGCCGCTTCCCTGAAATGTCCACACCTTGCACATCTATATCCACCGAGCGCCATCTGGTATCTGTGACCTAACATCCGGCACCAAATATTCTTTTTACTCATGAATTCCAATTATTTAAAAATACAAATTTTACTATAATTCATATCTATTACGATTCATTCTTCTTCATCTGGGAATTTGTATCCTCCATACACTACACCTATTGCAATAATGATACAAAGGACTACACCAACTCCTAATATTGCCAATGCTTCTTTCATGTCTGTATTATTTACGTTTCTTTTCTATTTTCTTGAACTGCAAATACTCGTTCATTTTCCGATCGAAGAGGGAGAGCATTTCTTCTTTCTTCTCCTCTGGGATATAGCCCGCGTCGATAAGTTGCTGAAGGATGCTGCCGGTCAGCTCGCGGCCTTTCGATACTGTCTTATGCAGGCTTTTCACCGCCACCACGTACGATGACGGGAAAAGCTGGTCTGCGCGAAAAAGTTTTATCATCTTTCGGAGAGTTGAGTTTTACAATACTAATCTCTTTTTCGGCCGTAGGGTGCGCGTTTTCAGGTCCTTCATTATTTTGAGTGCTTCTACCAATGGAGTGTCTTTTTCTGCCATTTCCAGCATCTTTTCACGTCCGAGTGCCTTATATACCGGCACCCATTCCATCATCACCAAATCGGCTGGTTCACCTGGTGGAATGGTTATATTTGCATCATCGCCAATGTAATGCTTGCTATGCGGATTACTCAGCTCGGCAGCGTGGCTCCTTCCTTGTTGACTATCAGATATTGCTGCCCGTTCCATGTCATGCCGCCATAGATACGGGCCACGGAGAAGATGTCGTTCCTCCAGTGTTCTTCGGTCATAAGTATGGGTAGTTTCATATCTTCAGGTCGTTTATGAGTTTCTTGATGTCGTTGTCGAGGTTGTCGGCTGCCTGGTTCATGCCGTAGCTGCGGAAGATGTCGCGCATTCTGGTGAGGTGTTCGATGTAGCGGAAGTGAAGCATGAGTGATTCAAACTTTGTTTTTCTTCGCTGTTCGCGTATTGCGATAAATGAGTAGATGAATATTGCTATTCCGAGTAAAGCCCATATTACGTTTAAGATGAATTGTATTGTTATCATTGTTTGTCCTCCTTAATGTTTTTAATAATTCGTAAATAATAATATCACTTAGTCATGCAAGTTATTTTAAACTTGTTGTCATTTGAGCAATAGCCACACATTGAAGTGAACGGAGAATAAACCCTTCCGCACTTAGGACATATCCAACCTTGCTGACCAAATATTCCTGTATTTTGAATTTCTGAATTATTCTTTTCTTCCCTTGCCATTCTCACAGCTTTCAAAGCGGTTTCTTCTGATACGGTATAACAAAGCTGTCCGCCTGGGTAATCTTCACGTCTTTTTGATTTTATATATTCTTCCGGTGTCATTTTTTTTAGTCCTCCTTTGATTTTGGTATATACTCGTCTGTTTCTTCATCATATTCGTAGCAATCAGGGCAGTAATGTTTTCCGTCTATTTCAGTCCAACCGGCTTCTTCTGCGTCTTCAAAAGCCAAACTTCCATCTGTCCAAGCTACATATCCTAAATTTTCGTTTACATGTGTTTTGCCACATCTGTCGCATACACATGCGTACATATCTACTTTCTGTATCATTTCCTTTCCTACTTAGTTTTTTTATATTATACAAACATCCACGGCATTATCCGTTTCAAATCACGGAAATTGGGAGCATACGATTTATATTTGTCCGTTGCTTCTACAAGTCGGAACCGGATGTTATCGTATGTAGTACAGCAATATTCGGTAAGGTAAACACCTCGTTCTCCGTTAACACAATAACGGCCTTTCGATTCCTTCACATTGCTTGTATCTGTTTCAACCGTAATGCAGACATCGAAATCCACAATGCCTGACAGCCTGTGTTTGGCTTTCTCAGGGTCTTCCGTGAACCAGCAAAAGCCGACGGATGTAGTTGCCTTTCCGCGGGTTTTGCTGTGATCCTTATTGTTTACAAGCCGGTCTCCACGATTATAGCTGTCAAATTCTTCCTGGGAACAAAATCTGTGTAGTATCATGTGTCAGTCCTCCTAAATCAAGTCACAGTTTTCATATCTTACCCATTGAATGCCTGTTTCAACATGTCCGCACTCTTCACATTCTATTTCTCCGGATTTAATCCCGATAAGATTTTCTTCAAAATCTACAGAAACCAAATCTCTTATTTCGCCCTTGTATCTCACCTTCATTCCTGCATGAAATCCGGTTTGACTAAATTCTTCTATTGTCATATATCACTTATTCATTTTTATTTCTTCAACTAGTTGTTTTGCAACCTTTACACGATGCTTATTCGGTTCCCATCTGGAATAATTCTTACAGCCGGAACAGATTTTCGAGAGAGATTCGGTAGAGCCTCGCTCATGCTTACAGTTTAAACATGACCTACATACAAACCGTCCTGCAAGAAACTTTATTAAGGCTTTTTCCTGGACCTCCGTAAATTCTATTTTAGCCATAACTCAATCTATTATTTCTATCTTTGAAAGCAAAACTCCAAACCGAAGCGTTTCTCTAATCCCTGCTTGCTTTATATACTCGTCTTTCACAGAAAGAAGTTTATCATACAAGGGTATATAATCCTGACTTTTCTTTAAATCCATACCGACAATAAACATATCCCACGCCTGCATATCCATTTCGTTATTCAGTATAATATCACATGCCTGTTTGTTATCGCCATTGTTTAAAGCTTTAGCCAATTCTACTTTTATTTCCCATTCCATAGCTTAGTCCTCCAGCAATTCAGGATTATCAATTTTATTTCCTATCACTTCTATATTCATTTCGTCCCACCATGAAGAATGTGGCTGCTGCCATATATCGCACCATTCCTGATTTTTAAAATCACTGATATTCACAAGGCAGAACGCGGCTCTCTCCGGGATAAACTTCACCAGCTTGGGGTAATGTCCGTTGACGGTTATAATGTCGCCGTCAAAAATCTTTGTGAGTTTATTGTCTTTGCGACCGATAAACTGGCCGACGGATTCCTTAGTAACAACACATGAAAAGCTCTTAGGACTAAATTGTATTCGATAGTGACCTTTAACGTCTCTTGTTAAATTACCAAAAACCCATACACCGTCTTTCAGTCTTTTACCTCTGAACAATATAATTCCATTCTCAGCCATAAATCTTCATCTTTTAATACATACAATATCCCAGCGTTCAAAGCTTCCCCCATTGTCTCATAACTTTCCTCAGAGTGCATTTCTCCGAAAATCATAAAAGAGTAACGTATAACCTCCTCCGTATTCGTCATATCGTCCGGATCGACATACTCCCAAGTGGCATCAGGAAGCAGAATAGTGTTACACTTCTGCGCAATCCAATCTCGTGCCTCATATACTGTAGGCGCAAGATACTGCAACTGTATTCCCTCTGAAGGAATGCGTGACAAATCCTTGAATTCGGTTTCTCTGGAACTGTCCACATTCAAAGTGAATTCGTCTTTAAACTCCATCAAATAAGTTCCCTTGCACGGCTCCCTGAATCCTTTCTTCTGAAGCAACTTTGCCACTTCTATCGATACATAGTCCTGTTTTCTCATTTCTCCAGCCTAATAAATTAATAATCTCTTCGTCCGTAAATTCCTCATTCGTTTCATATCCCTTTGATATTCCGTATTCCACTACTTTACGCACTTCGTCATCGGTAAGATACCGGCCATTTACCGTAAAGAACCCGTGAAGATTCTTTTTCCAAAGATGTTTCCTTATTCCTTGCAGGCTTGCTGCAACTCTGTGTACTGTCATGGTTTATTCCTCCTCTTTGGGTTTATCATTATCCGGCATTTCCGGTATCAGCATATATAAATCGCATTCGTAATCGCCGTAATCTTCAAAGTGAAAATTGGGAGAAGTAGCCACCTTATATTTGCCATTGTCTTTATAGATATATCCACTTACAATCGCTCCATTCGATTTCATTCTGCAAAATACTTCCTTGTCTATAGGATATTTCTCATCCGACACATCGCGCCAAGAAGGAAACTCATTCCACCTTCGTGCTATTTCTTTTCCTAAACATTTGGCATCTTCCAGCGTTTCCTTGAAGTCAACATAAAGATCTCTGCTATGTAGCTTTATAGTTCCTATCGGGAAATTCCAGCCATTAGGCTTTTCTTTTATACATAATTCTACCTTTCCGTGTTTCTCTTTTGCCAGACAAAGCATCTTGACATTATCAGTATCAAAACTTCCTGTCACGTATTCAAATTTTGGGGTTATCTTCATTTTAAACTCCTTTCCTATTTAATCTGTATCACTATTTTTTTATTTCATTTTCGGCTAAATTCATCAGTATCCCGCCAATCAGACACATGACTATTGTAGAAACCAGGAACATGCAAAAAAAAATTTCCGGTAAATTCCAGATATCAAGTCTACCGGTGCAACAGGCATAAATGATGTATGAACCGATAATTCCTGCAAGTTCCACTATGAGAGTGTATTTATACTTTCGTTTCATAATCTTCAAAGTCTTTTTCAACGTATCCGTTTTCCAGACACCAGCAAAGCATTTCGTATGCAGCATCTATAAGTTCAGTATCTTTTTCTATAAAAACAGTGTTTAGTTCATTAAAGCCCGGACACCAATCATCAAGAGATAAATATGATATTTCAGGATATTCATAATCAATATAGAGGAAGAAATACTCTTTCTCTGAGCATTCATATTCGCCTGCTGTAATCTTTTTTGGAAGCAGGGAGAGAAGGTCCTGCAACGTGAACACCGGAAATGTTTCCACTTCATACTCAAACAAAGAATTGGAAGTAGAAGTGTTGAATATATGGCTCTCTGAATACTTATCTCTCAAAGAATCTACATGTACAAGGAAAGAGGCTCTTTCTATATTCAAACCTAATTCCTTCAGGTGCTTCATCTGGTCTATGCTTAATACTTGTTTGCTCATTTCTTTACATTTGGAATTAAATCTTTTTTGTATGCCCACATAATCACAGGACTATAATACTCCTCCCAATCATCATCGTAATCGACAATCTTCCCGTTCCCCAGCAGAAGCATTAAGTCTTCATCGTTTCCCGCTATTATGCTTCTATCATTCACATCATGCCATATACTGTTTTTATGCCATTCAGCCCCGGCCTTAAAGTCTTCTACACAAAAGTTAAATAAAGTATTGTCGCCTTGTTCAACTTTCATTTTTTTATTCCTGTCGTCAATCTTATAAAGAGCATAATCTGTTGCATCTTTAAACTTTAATTCGCTCATCTTCTTTAATTTTTAAATCCCATTTCCCGCTCGTCCGATTTTCCGCTACTACTGTTTCATCCTTGTAACTCGTACTGCAGGCGCAAGCAAGATTTACGCGGAGAGGTGGTGCCGTTATCGTTTGTCGAAGCCTGCCTTCTGTTCCACTTCGGACGATACTCTTTGCTGTCGGGTGTGTAGGGATAGGGTTATACATACGGATTCTCTTCCAGACTATGCACCGAAACGGCCAGGCCTTTTTCTATCAGTCCTCTGTAGTCGATGTGATACCGATTGAACAGCGAGAACACTTCCTGAAAGTGATTCAGTCCGAGAGCAGTAGAATTCTGTGTGTCCTTCAGAGGTGTAACCATAAACGTTTTCAGGTTCATGCGGCATATCTCACCGCCCCAAGTGAAAAAAGTTACGTTTTTCTCATTATCGTCTATATTATACGTGGTGTAGTAGCCGGCATATCCGTCGAAATTGAAAATGCAAGCCAGCTTTTCCATAAGGCAAATTTCCTTTCCTCCGAACTTTAGAGTTTCCGTAATGTCGGATAAAGGGAAAAGAATTGGTTTGACTTTATCTATTGAGAATTCTGACGGAAAGATTGAAAAGGTATGATATATCTCTATTCTTTGCCCCGGTTGAAGAAGAGCTAAGTCACGTCCTATTATTTTCACAGGATCGTTTCTTAACGATTTCATTTCGCACAAGAATTTTTCTGATATAAATTTCATCTTATACGGCAACCTTGCCGATAAATCCTGTAGTAATAAATCTTTATCCAATTGTGTCATTTTAGTTTTCTCCTTTCTGTTTTTGTCATTACTTCACCACACCGGCTGCAATATTCAAAAGTTTGCTTACTACGTTTCCGGTATATCTGAGGACGTCGTTTGCCTCCTTTTCTTCCGCGATTGAAACGCCGTATGCCAATGTCATGAGTGTCAAGGAATGAATAACATTCCCCATCCCATTTATGGCCGAATATCCGGCAGATTATCGGTGCGATGTGTAGGTAATAAAACTTATTCATGAATCATCTACATTAAAAAATCCAGCTTCTTACAAAATAATAAATATCTATAGAAGCATGTTGAAAACAAATACCAGCAAACAAAAAAGTAATCACTAAAGCAACACCTAACACAATGTAGCGCGACCACATAGTAGAAGCCTTCACCTTATCGATGTAGCAGAACAAATAGAAAAGTCCCACTATGGCCCACTGTATAAGCATGGCAGCGATTAATTTTTCTGATAATGTGTCTGCAAAAAACTGTCTTAAATTAGTCCATTCCATCATTCTATTTCTTATATCTTAACCGGACTATCGCATCCTTGCGCGAATAGGCCATCACTTTCTTACCTTTGATACAAAACTCTTTCAACTCACGATGAGATTGTTCCGGCTTATAATCTGGGTTATATTTCGGCTTCTGAGGGAACGAAGAAGCAAACACTTCATCCGGATTCCCCGACGCGGCCATACCCAGGATAAGGGGCAGCAGAAAAGATTTCATTCTTTTGTTTATCATGATTTATTCTCCTTTCTCAGCAGCTTGCTGACAATGTAATTCAAACTATCGACCCGTTTCTTCAGCTCCTCATTCTCTATTATCAGTTCAGAGACAGACTTTATGTGATCAATCATGTCCGGGTCTATCTTGTGGTACAACTCATTTACTCCCTGTATGCGGAGTAACCTGGCAATCTCGATTCTTTGAGACAAAACTTTTACCTTTAGCGAATTGTAGGAACCGTACTCTTTCAATTCATCGAATGCAGATTCAAGCATCCCCAGTCGAATCATAGATTTAGCGTAATATTCCTTCCTGCGTGCGTCATACTTCTTGTAGTCCTCGATAATCCTTTTCAGCTTTACTATCTGAAGGTCTTTCTTATTTTCCTCACTATTCCGAAGAGGAACCAGTGTTTCCAAAGGTTGCGGGTGGTTATTTCCATTCTGGAAACACCCTTTCACTTCAGTAGGTTTTACTGATTTATCCGGATGCTCGTCTTTCAGCTCTATGGTCAGGTAATAATCCATACGTGACCATCCGCCCGAAGCATAAGCTTTCACTATCTTTGAGTTCAGAAGTTCATCGGCAAAATGCTGTTTCAGCAGTCTTCCATGCTTATAATCCGTTCTGACTCCTAAATTCTTCAACTCAAAATATCCCCACTCTCCTGGATGCGTCTTTAAAACTTCTTCTATAAACTCTCTTACGGTATATTCATTACTGAATTTCACATCGTAACCGGCAGTACAATCTCCGCCGGTGGGTGTCGCTTGTGTTAATGTGAACATGTGTATTTCTCCTTTCTAATTAACCGGTATTTTCATAAAACACATCCAAATAGTAGTCCCATTATTTTTAGTAGTATGACCAAAAAGAGGTTTATAATCTGTAATAGCATTAATCACATCTTTCACTTTTATCTGGTCCTGATTCCATTTGAAGATAAGTACACCATAATCATCCAAAACTCGCATACATTCATGTATTGAATCATTGATAAACGATTTCCAATCTTTCGGAAGTCTTCCGTACTTCTTTGCCAACCAACTGTTCTCACCAGCTCTTACCAAATGTGGCGGATCGAAAACTACAAGTTTGAAAGATTTATCTTGAAAAGAAAGTGAAGTACAGTCTTCTATTCTATCCGGATGAATGGATAAATGCCTTCCGTCGCAAAGTGTATCTTCAAAATCACGTATATCGGTAAACAGAGCAAGAGGATTTTCCTTGTCAAACCAGAACATTCGACTACCGCAACAAACGTCTAATATGGGTTTGCATGTCGAATTATTATACCATTCCATTATCTTTACTTTTTTCCGTCTGTTATTTCTTTCATTATCATTTCCGACAACCCCAAAAGCTGACCGGCTGCAAAGGCTCTGAGTTCAGGAGAAGCATGGGAGAGAAAACCTTTTGTGCCGGAGAACATTTCGTTCCATATTTGCATTGGCGACGGATTGAGTTTACTTGTATCTAATTGTGCTACATGACCGTCACGAGCTACCATACTACCCGTTACTCTGTAGCATTCAAGAGGCTCAATCCATGAACGGTCGTTTGCGTCGCATAGGATAGCATTATATGTAACATCTAAGATTATATGACTCTCTTCATTTTCTATTCTATAAAGAGTATATTCATGATCTCGCGAAGGAATGGTATCTATTATTTGAACTATCTTATCTGCTAAAGGCAAAAGATGTGTCAATATAGAATAACCGTTATATATTACACGCAAATCACTCTCTGATTTTATCACTACGGATTGACCTTTCTTGTATTCTGGAACTAAAGCTTTAATTGCATCCTCTCCTACTATTATACCCGTCATCATATACTTTCGTATCTTATATGTTATAGTATCACCTACGACTATAACATCCTCGATTATGGCTCCCTGATTTACGTAAGGTATAAGGTCTGTTAAATCGGCATCTTTTCCGTACAACAGCCGAAGTTCTCCTTCGGATTTTATAAATACATATTGTCCTATATTATATTTTGGATTTGCTACCTTAATCTCAGGAACTTGCAGCGAATCGAGGAAGCATTCCGGTGTAGATATAGGCGGAAATTGAGAACTTTTTAAAGTGTAGAAGATATGGTTATGTTTCAATTCAAAACCTTCAACGGTAAATTGACATAGCTTGTATTCTCTTCTATATTCATAAGGTATATTATAAAAATCACCGAGTTCCATACATTTTTCGTATGGTTTAAACACTACCACATCACCTTTCTTAAACTGTGGATTTATAGATTTCTTTTCCGGACTATCTACCACACCCGGAATAAGATCATTTGTATAAGCCCACCTCGTTATTCCGAAATGCTCTACCGTTTCATTAAAATCCTCATGCTTAGGTCCGGATATCATAGGAAAACCTTTAGTTTCACACAGTATCATTTCTCCTTCAATCGGCTTATCGCTCGGTTGATGATATGCTGATTCTATGCTCCATTCAGAACCTTCTACGAAACTTTTGATGAATATATCTATTTCACTTTCAGTCCAGCCTCTTTCTTTCATAAATTTCTCTCTACTTCGGGCTTCATTCATAGCTTTTGTTTGTCTATCCATATCATTTCTGTTTTGTAAGTTCCAAATATTCAAGGTTACTGATTTCTATTACGTCGGAAGGAAAATCGAATTTCTCCGGCTTGTCTGTGAATATGAAGAAGTAATCTTCCACACTGTAATCAAATCCGCACATGTGAAACGGGTCCTTACCTCCTACAATCTTATCAAGCTCAAAACGCTGGATGGATTTAGAACGAAGCTCTTCCCAGTCTTTTTTGAGCTGCTTGTCTTTCGGGTTCTGCTTAGGCAGGTAGGCGTTTGAAGCACAGCCTTTCTTCCAGTTGTTTTTATCTACATGCGAACTGTCTTTAAACACTACATCACCTACATAGGCTAAATACATTTCATAACTGTAAAATCCTTTTATGCCGGACTTCTCAGCAAACGCCTTTTTCTTGACTTCAAAATCGTTATATCTGTCTACCAATTCCGAAAGCTTCTTCCCGGTTTCAGAATCCTTTGCTATTTTGTAATATCTGTCCATAACTATTCACTTTTTATCATTTCCCTTATACCATGCCCAGGCTTGACTCATAGCTATTTCTTCAAACTTAGGTGTATATCCCAACGCTTCAAGAAGTTCTTCTGCATAGCACCATGCTACCGGAAGAACCTGCTCTCCGTCGGCAGAATGATGTGAAACTTCTGCTATCTTTACATCTTCATCGAAATATCGGCAGATTGTGGCCGATGGAAGTTTATACCCTTTATGTTTGACAAATTCATAATGATATCTTACTCCTGGACTATCTTGTACCGTATGAAGAATACTGCGAACTCTTTTTTTCATAGACTTTCTTCCAGCTTCAAACATATCTTTGGCAAATTCCTTTCCACTGTCTGTACCGTGTTTCTTCAGATTCTTTTTATATATTTCTTCAAAGTCTTTCATAAAACCACTTTATCCTAAAGCAAAATACATTAAGACCAAAAACAGGTAATACAATTTTGTTTTACTCATCACATTCACTTCTCTTTAATCTCTCTGATACTCTCCATGAATTCCGGATGATCGAGCATATTTGCCAGACCTCCGCCGTCTTTAGGAATGATTTTCTGTTTCTCCCACATTTCATGAAGAGTTTCTTCGCTGAAAAACCCTTCAGGGCAAATGAATACACTAAATGAAAGCATGTCGATATGTTTGATACCATGCTTCCAGCATTTGTATTGCATGTAGTTACAATATTCTACTACCATTCCAGGACGTTCAAAAAACAGGCCTAAAAACATCATAACCGCCTTTGTAGCAGTAAAAGAATGGTGTTTTTTTATTCTTTCATAAAAAATAGGAGCTCCGTACCACCTGTTAAAACCTTCTTTATCTCCAGAATTATATATCTTTTCTATATCATTCTCGCATTTACTGTGCCGAAGAAAATGTATATCATAACCATAATACTCATTCGATGTTTTCTTTCTGTCCAATTCCTCACACCATTTCTGAATGGCATCCGGCCCAAGTTCCGTTTCTTTTCTATAGTTCATATTCGTATTCTTTTTTTTAGTTTATCCTTCCAATTGATACTCCTCTCCAGAATCCATTTCGGCCCTGATTTCATTATTCGTGAGATACACCACAATGCCGCGTCGAAGCACGTATTCCACCGTCTGCTCGGAAACCAGCTTGTTGTCCGTCTCACGGATGCACAGATACAGGTAATAGGCGGCATCCACCTTCATGAAAGTGGAAAGGTCGCGAATCAGGCGGCTTATTTCATCACCCCGCGTATAGCGCATGGAAGTGACTTTCTTCATGCCGTAATATTTCGTCTTACCTAAACCCATGGCCTGCATCATGTCCTTGTCACTCAGTCCGCGTTCCTTACGCAGCTCGTCTATACCCTTAAAGAAATCAAAGTAGTAACGGCCCTTTCGTCCCTGCAGGTCGGCCACCTTCATCTTTTTCAGCTTGCGAAGCGTCTTGCGCATCACCTCGGTACCGGCGGCGGAAAGAAACTCTTCCACCCGCTTCTTCACTCCTCCCTTCATGATGAAGATGTAGCGCAGCATGGAATCGCTGATAGTGGAGTCTTTGCTGTAGTACACCATCTGACGGATGTTTCGCATCTTCACTTCCTCGTCCGAGCTGAAAGGCCGGTACATCGACTTGTCTTCCAGGCACAGGCGGAAAAAATGCTGCATCAGGGTGTCACTGCTTTCCGGAATGTCAAACCCCTCCAGGCGGTCTATCATGTCCTCACCTTCGGGAATAGCGGTTGCCCGCAGTTCCTTCACAAAGGCCCGCACATTCTCTTTCGTGCCCAGGCGGAACAGCAGATGCTTCAGCTCCTTGCGGCTCACCGGCTCGCCCTGACCTTGCAGACGCATGGTCAGACGGAGAAGCACGAAGAGCGTAAAGTCACCGCGCACACCCCATATTTCTTCGTCCATCGCATCGCGGGTACGTTCGCCCACCAGCCTTTCCTGAATCACGCGGGCCAGCGTACGCACGTTTTCCATATCCTCCTTGTGGAAAGGATACTTCGTTTCATTGTATAGCTGGAGGATGAGCTGGCGCGCGGCCTTCACGATGCGCGCGTTGTGGTTCGACATGGTGTACTGAATCTCCTTTCCTGTACCGTCGAGCAACTTCCTTGCGCGGTCTCTCACCACGTCGGAAAACTCTATGTCGGTAGTCACCACGAACATAATCATCTGCAGATGGTTCAGCACGTCGGCATACGGGCAACCGGTACGGTTCAGCATGTTCTTCGTGCAGTAGAACAGACGGGTCACTTCCTCGTCAATGCGCTTGCGGATGCGAAGCACGATACGGCTTGTCAGGTCACCGCCGATGTTGTAATACTCGTCGGCCATCGGGGCGAAGATAGGAACGCAGAAAAGCTTGATCTGTGCGCGTCCGTGTCCCTTTACGAGCACCTGCATACTCTGTACGGTATCCTTCAGCTCGTTCACCAGACGCTTGGCGTTGAACTTCAGCAACCCGTGAGCGGTCATCATCTGCTCCAGCTCGCGCACATAGTTATACAGATATTCTGCAAAGGTGCATTCGGAAGAGATAAGATGAAAGTGCCAGGTGTGGGCCATCGCCTCACGTTCCTGCGGCGAAAATTTGTCGTACGGATTGCTGACCGTGACCAGATTACCGACGGATGCGGGATACAGCATACGGGCAAAGTCGCCCGAACAGTTTTCGATACTCGTTGCACTGTAAGAAGTACAACCTTTCATTAGATTGCTTCTGGACAATAAATTACCTGTTCCATAAGCATTTGTAATAACGTTTTCCATTACATACCCGGTATTAATATTTTAAATTTTGCTACAAAGATAAAGAATCTATACCAAAATGGTATATTATTTTTTATGTTTTTGGGCATTACAAAAAGTTAATATACCATTTGAGCCGTTTTTTCACAAAAAAGGGAAAGAATCTTTCGGTTCTTTCCCTCGTATAGCTACTATGAAAAAAGACTGCCGAACATTTTTCACAAAAGGCGCGGCAAGTAATGAAAATGAGAATTATCAAATCATTAATACCCGGAAAACTGCCACGGTTTCCCGTGGCAGAAGAATTGTTACCTAAATAAAGAATACGATTCACCAACTAATGAGTCGAATTGGATATCCTCACGGATGCCTTCATGCGCACAAATATATAAAAGTATTCATAAATGTTTACCGTTTTGGTATATATTTTTAAACATAAAGGAGATTTATTGCCGTTTTTAGCATTTCAATAAAGAAAATATCCTATATTTGCAACGCAATAGAATTTCTTCAACATAAGTAAAATGCTTTAGAAAATGGGAAAGTCTAAACGAAAATACGATCGCGACGAGTACGATTCGGAACCGTCTCAGGCCGAAACCCAATCGGGCCCCAGCGTGCTCGACTTCGTTTCCTATCACAAGGTGGAAGCATTTGTGAAGTCATACAGATATACCGACAACGAAGCCGATGCCGACGAGATTTTCGATGAAGCGCGGCTGCGGTCGTATTTTCAGACTTACCCTCGTCCGCTTGGCGACCCGCTGGTAAATTACCTGGAGCTCCTGGGAGCCCAGGGGTTCCGTATGATAACGGGGGTAGCAGGAGAGCCGATTATTTGCGTAGACTACAGATAATGCACTCTGAATTGAGTATTAGCATAAAACTTGAATTTTAAATTGATTACAGTATGCCGGATGCGACCGGCGGAAATGCAGCTCCGATGTGAATCGGGGCTGCTATTTTTGTATAACACCCTATCCTAAAAGAAAAAAACTTTTCGATCGATTGTTTTTCTTATTTTTTAGTTTATCGAAAGTTATATAATTAGATAGATTGTAACTGATTAATATCCAATAAAATGAAAGCTTGTTTTACGACAAATGGTGTAGCTGTTTACGACAAATGGTATAGATTGCATACGACAGATGGTGTAGATAAAAAACGACAAATGGTATAGATTAAAACGAAAAATGGTATAGACAATAAATAGGTTTACGACAAATAGTATAGATAAAATACGACAAATAGTGTAGAAAACCATTCATCTGCACTATTTGTCGTAAAATAACGTTTTCCGTTCTATTTTCTTTAAAATATTCATTCAATCTAATTTTACATACGAAAATTATAGTTTAGTTTAATTTTATCACTATATTTGCGGTGTCGAATATCAAATAATACAAAAATGGCACAATTAAGAATTAAGGAAATCCTTAAAGAACAAGGAATTTCACAAAAAGAACTGGCAGACCGTATCGGTTTTACCTATGCCGGAATCAGTAAAGCATTGAACGGCAACCCCTCTCTATCTACTCTCGAAAAGATAGCATCCGCCCTTGGAGTGGAAGTATCTGCACTATTTGTCGTAAAAAAGGTGTTCATCACCTGCCCATACTGCAAGAAAGCAATACCTGTTCAAACCGAAGAAGAGGAGGTGTAATCATGGCACGAAAATCGAAAGACAATAGTACCGACGTAAGAATCTATCCTCAGAAAAACCTTCTGCCCTTCAAGCGTGAGGATTATATCCGTCAGCCCAACTCCGTTTCGCGCATGGAGTATAAAATGGAACTCCTCCAACTCCGCGCCTTTGCCCGCTTTCTTGAAAAGCTGGAACCTTTCGTGCTGAAGCTTATCAGCCGTTATAATGCAAACATCAGCGGACAGAATGTTTCCGGTACTCCTATGAAGAAACTTTCCATATTCGACCTGGAAGAATCGAAAGCCCATATCAATTCCGACGGAGAATTTGAAGTACACGTACCTTACAAGGAACTCGGCATAGGCTGGGGTTATTACGCCCGTGCCAAAACTATCGTAGAAAACATGTCGAAACTCAATGTCCGCTTCTTTCAATACGAAAAAGGAGTGACACTCGACACGGTTACATCTGTATTTACAGTGAAAAGCGAACTGGTAAACGGACAGAAAAGAGCAAAGGTATTCCGCATGGCTGTGAAGCGAAGCGTTCTGGACCAAATGGTGGACGTGTCTATGGGGTATCGCGACCAGCTCAAACGCATTGCTTTCGTGGCATCGAACATCTACACCGCACGCCTGTATGTATTTGTTTCTGCACACATGAGAAGCGACGGACGAAACACCTTCGAAGTCCCGATTGAAAAGCTGAGAAACTTCCTCGACCTATACACTGAAACGAAAGGCGAAAAGAGTATAAAATACCCCCGCTATTACGACTTGAAAAAGCGTGTGCTCGACCCAGCCGTCAATGAACTGAAAGAGCTGGCAGAGCATGGCAACTCTGATTTCTGGATAGACATCACACCCATAGGCAGAGGACCGAACAGCAATCCGCTACGTTTCAGCTTTAAGGTACATTATTCCGACCTCGTGTGCGACCTCGAAATGAAGAAGGAGCAGCAGAAAGAAGATATGGAACTCAACGCCATTTTAAGCGGAAAACTGAAGCAGACCCCATCGAACATCCGAAAGATACAGCAAAGGCTAACACCGGAAATGAAACTACCTTTCCGTAAGGAAGTGGACAGGCTTGTAACCGTGATAAGCGAGCGAAAGGATATAGAAAACATACGCGCCTTCGCATGGACTTCGCTCAACACCTGGATAGAAGACCATACAGTGTGTGTGGAAGAAATCGTTCCGGAAGAATCGCATCCTGCACCCGTTCATCCCGTTCCGGTACAGCAGGAATTGTTTTCAGAGCAGAATGAAGGTCCTGAAAATGAAAGATGGAATCTGTTTATGGAAGAGCTGAAAAAAATATCAGGAAACGATTTTGACAAATGGTTTTATGTTCTGGAATTTTCTTCCGTTGACGAAGAAACGTTATATGTAAAAGTACCAACACGAGCCTTTGCATCCATCCTTACAGAGCAATATTCCGAAACATTATATGCTGCACTTAGTCTGGCTTATGGTGAGAGGAAACTTAAATTTGTATTGTAATTATTTATCAGAAAACTGTTGCATAAAATAAAAATATGCAACAGTTTTTTATACAAAAATTTGGAATTACATAATTATTTCCTACCTTTATGCAGTATTCCGATAGGTACAATACAAAACACAAACACTAAACTAAACGATTATGCCCTTAAATTACGAGATCAAGAAACGTACCTTCGGTTTTGACGAGACGAGAACCGAGAAGTACGTGGCATCCGCCAAGCGCGGACACACCGTAAGCTACGAAGACATTCTGAAAGAAGTAGCCAAACAATCACACTTAAACAGCGGAGAAGTCTACACCGCCATCGAAGCGCTGATAGACGTAAGCATCACCTTCATGCAGCAGGGACACGGCGTGAAGCTGGGCGACTTCGGCATTCTGAAACCTTCATTCAGTGCCGCCAGCAGCACCAAGTCGGAAGACGCGAACGCCGGCAGCATCCGCCGGAAAAAAATTCTGTTCCGTCCCGGCAAACGCCTGGCCCAGTTCATCGAGAACCTGCCTGTCACTTCCGTAGATTCATGGGATGAAGAAACGGAAGAACCTACCCCTGAACCCGGTGGCGAAGAACAGGGCGGCGGAGGTACGGAAATGACTTAACATTTCAAGTCGCTTCTAACGTTTAAATATGTAAATCAAAGGCCATGCAATACTATCGGATTGCATGGCTTTTTTATGCCTGTTTTCATCGGTCACAGTGTGAGGAAAAGGGCGTATCGGGCACTGTTTTTAGCTTAAACCAAAATTTTCTGTCATTGCAATGAAAATTTCCTGCGAATGCAATAAAAAATTTCTGTCATTGCATTCACAGATTTTTTTCGTTTCACCGGCAGATTCAGGTTTTTCAGGTGGGTTTTTATCGTGTGAATCGGGTGAAAAAAGCGGGCAGCAGGGAGAAGATGTGCTGTCCGCTTATTGTTAAGTATTGTTTAGGAATGTTTATTCTATTACTTACATGAATCAGTGATTTTTGTGAGTTTCCATAGAGTGATTTTTCTCCGAGCCCATAGGCTAAAAATTCTCCGCAAGCTCTTTTACTATGCCGTCCAGACGCTTCAATTCTTCGCTGGTGCAGGCATGGATACAAAGGACGATTAGTCTCTGTATAGCTAACTTTCTTCTCTCCACTGTATCAATGCGAGAAATACCATTGTTTGCAGGAAAATTTTCAAGATATTTATTTACTATTTTTTTTAACCTATCCGACGGCTTATTTTCGTAAGATCTTGCGAAAGCTATCATTTCGCTTATAGCTTCTAAATCTCGTTTCTCTTCATAACTGACATTCTCTATCTTATTTAAAGAAAACTCGTCCAAGTCTTTGTATTCATCCCATCCGATATTATTATGAACTACATTAATAATTTCCAAATACTCTTCCGCTTTTCCTCTCATTCCAATATTGATGCAATTTTCGCAACGCTCGGTAAATATATTTCGTATATGAATAAGTTGATTTACTGTAAATTCTTTTTTCATGTTTGTTGTTTAAGTTTGAAAAAATCAGTGATTTTCCTCATTTCCCATAGGGTAATAATCCTTTGTTAAAGTCGTACTAATGCTTTCAAGTTTTTTCATTTCATCACTTGTACATGATTTGATACAAATTATCAATAGTCTATTAAAACATTTTCTACGAAGTTCTTGATACATTCTTGCGTCCTCTGCGGTTAATGTGAAGTAGTAAGAATCTTTTTCAAAAGCAAGTCTTAAATCATCTGAAGGTTCTGTCTTATCGGATTTTGCAAAAGCTACCAATTTTGTTATCACAGCTTCTTCTTCTTCAAGGAGCTTACGTTTATGATGATAATTTATATGATCACTGTCGTCAAGAAGGAATGATTCCAAATCTTCGAAAGTCTCACCACCCATCCTTTCTTGTACTAAATTAATCAGTTCCAAATCTTGCTTGGCCTTATTTCTATTACCATTATCAATACAGTCAAAACAACATTCATTCAGTCTTTCAAGTATCAACTGTAGATTATTTTTTGTCAATCTTTTCATACCAATGTTTTAATTAAAAAAATCAGTGATTTCCGTCAAGTTCCATAGGCTCAATATCCTGTGCCAGGGTAACTGCCAGTCTGTATAACTTTTCCTTTTCCGCTTTCTTTAGCCTGTTGCCTGAAGTTAAATTATAAATACCGTGAAATATAGTATCTACTAATTCGCCACAGAAAACTTTATGCTTTATATTCAAACCTTTGATATATTGATTCATTTCGTTTTTCAGGTTTTCAGAAAGCTCCTCATTGTCGGACTTTACATGAGATATCAAAAGACTTTTGACATATTTCTTTTTCTCTACCTCACGCATTTTGATAGATTTAAGGCCGACTGATGCCTCCTTGTAAAGTTCGTCCAGTTCTTGATATTGCTTTCCTCCGGTCTGTGAATGTACATTATTTATTATATCCAGGAACATCCTCGCTTCCTTACTTTTTCGCGACTTAATGGCGTTCATATATCCCGTCGCGGCTAAATCTTCTATCTTTATGAGCAGTTTTTCTGTAAATTTATCTTCCATGACTATTGATTCTTATGTTTCAAAAAAATCAGTGATTTCTCAAAAACTCCATAGGGTGATATTTCTGTCAGGCCATAGGCTTTAAAGTGAATTTTACCTTGTCGCTGTACTTGCCAGGAACTTTCAGGCTGTTGAAACGGTCTTCACCGGTTTCTGCCTTCAACTTATCCAGTGCACGATCGTACGCCTGCTCCTTGCATTCGGCCTGAACGGCTCCCTTAAAGTCGTAATACTTCACCGCATCGCCATTCTCAGAATACACGCCTACCGGAATACAGATGCCGTACATTCCCGGATTAAAAGCCCGCCAGTCTGTCTTTTTCAATCTCACCATACTCTCGTCGCGCCCCTTCTGGAATGCGCTGTACTGCGCGTTCACTTCCGGTGTCAGCATAATCTTAAAACGGAGATTCTCATTTATGCTAAGCGGGCATACAAGCGTCTGGCGCGGTTTGTCGAATGCCTGTAGCTGGGCAAATGTCTGCTCTATACGAGTCACGTCGTCGGACGACAGTGTGAAACGGCGTGACATGACGGAATACAGAAAGGCTACCGCTTCGGCTGCAGAAGACACTTCTTTTTTGTTTTTGTGAAAACAGGCAAAGTATGTACGGTTTTCCGGTGCCATGACCAGTGCGCGAAGCGAATCAGGTATTTCGGGAGCTTGTGAGGGCTCAGGGATGGAAGCAGATTGGGCGGGTGCTGCCGGCTTGTCTTTCCGACGATGCCACGGACGGCCCACCTGCATAGGTATGTTGTTTTCGCGCATAATCTTGTGTATGGTCCAGACGGAGCATCCGTACTGTTCGGCCAGCTTTGTAGACGACACATCCTGACGAAGCTTTTCTGCAATTTCCTGAATAACTTCCGGAGTCAGTCGGCGTCCGTTCTTCGAAATATTATTTTCTCGGAGCACCTTATATACTTTCTGGGTGTGTGTGCCCAATGTACGACAAATTTCGGACACCTTAGTGCCTGCACGGTACATTTCAATTATCTGTCTGTCTAATTCTTCCATAATTCCAATATTTAAAAAAATCAGTGATTTCTGTCAAGTTCCATAGGCTACTCTGTAAGCCTGTACATTAATCGTTTTCTCAATAAAATTGAAACAATTATTATAATTCCTGATAAATGTAGGTCCAGGTTTATTTATAGATTTCTTCAATCCTATCCCTATATCTGGAATTAATGGCATTCTCAATCTTTCCAAGAGTGGAACATCGCTTGCCGTCCCACTCCCCCATGTAGTCGGTTATCATACCTGCGTCAATCAAATCTGTATGAAAACTGATTTGTTCCATATTTGGCAATTCAAAATAAATCACATATCGAGTGTTTCTGACATCCGACAACTGTTTCCCGAACGTGACTCCATATTCACGGCACAATTCTATCAATTTATGTATTTCTTCATGCTTTTTTTCGTAAACTTTTTCCTTGTAATCAAGACGGGTATCTTTCGCTTTAATATTAAAGTCTTCTGCTTCCAAAGCTGTCCTATACAAAGCTGCTGTTGTGTCACCTTGCTTTATCAGTTTGTTAAGGAACAGTTTCAGCTTTCTTGTCCCTATTCCACACATAGTTTGTCTTTTGTCCTTCAGACAGGCTATGAGTCTTTCATTCTTTGCGATTGCTTCCTCTTTACGCTGTTTTTCCTCAATAAATGGAGCCATAACACCATTATAATCTTTTCTCAGGCTTGCCACAGAGATAGATCCTTTGGCGCATTCCACCACTTGACAGATTTGTTCGTAGTCCATATTCAGATACTCATATAATTTTTCACTAAAGCCATGACAGTTGATGTGATGACGTAGGTGTGATACATTTTCTATCAATGTTACATCGTCTGAGTAACGAATATTATAAAACAATTCTTCTTCATAATCATATATCGAGTCATCGAAATCATATTTTCCCATAATATCTACATTTTTAATTGTTACTTCTATTATAATCAGTATTCACTACAGTCTGTTTTGCCGACAAGGTTATAATATCAGTGATTTCCGTCAAGTTCCATAGGCTCCTTTATAAGCTTGCCGTCGATGTATCTCAACAATCTGCCATCTACAATATACCAGTTCTCGCGGCTCGTTCCATACGCCTGGAATGAAGGGTAAAGCTCCGGCGCTTTGGTGAACAGGCGTTTTCTGTGCTGCTCACAAAGGCTGTCTGTCAGGAACGGCGGACGTATAGCGTCTGCCTGATGGCTGTATGCTTCTGCCTCCTGAGTGTTGCCGGACATGTAAGCCTGCAGGCAAAGGCGGTAAAGCTCCAGCCACGCCGCATGACGGGCGTACATAAGGGTAGCAGGATGATGATGCCAGCCTTTCCCCTCTCCTTTTATGGCTTTCAGAATTTGTCCGGCCTCTATAATCTGTTTGTTGAGTCTTTTCTTGTCGAGTTGCGAGGCGGCCTCGATACACGATGTAGATGTTACGAATACTTGCATAAAAAACAGTGATATTTTTATAGGCCCATAGGGTTGAATGTGATAAAGCGAAACGGATTTATTCAGGATAACTCAGTTCAGTTCTGTTGCCATTTGCGGATATTCATTGATATCATCTTCTTCCATTTCGGCCAGTCTGAAAATCTTCTCATGATTCTTTATAATGAACTGGATAGCATCCACTCCTAAATTAACCATCCGCTGATGTCCTTTCTTCCCGTCGAAAAATCCTTTCTTTTCTGTAAGGATATTTACAGGGTTAAGGTCTGCGCCAACATATTCATACAACACTCCAAACTCAGTGTCTTCCAATGCCCAGCGGTTAGCATCATCTGTAAATCGTGTAATTATAAATCTTTCGTCCATAAATAGTGTTATTAAAAAATAAAACAGTGATTTTTCTGAAGCTCCATAGGGTGATTTTTCCGTCACTCCATAGGGGTGAGTGTTACTTCCATTCCCATAGCTTCTGCCAGGCTGCAAATGAGATTTATTTTCGCGTTGAAACAACCTTTTTCAATGAGCTCAACTGTGTTACGCCGAACGCCGGCACGATCGGCCAGTTCATCGCATGTAATCCCGGCGTCCTGGCGGGCGCATTTCAGTTTCCATCCGATGATCTCCGCGTCGTTCATGGTACGGTCGGGCATTACGGCTTCCATAAGGAAGAATTTACCGTCTGAGGACGATGTTACATTTTCGGGCCGTATAAGATACATGCGGCCATCTATATCGGCCACAAACGGCTCTGAAAACTTGTTTTCGCGCGGATTATATCCCGGTACACCTTTGTCAACTGCAAATGATAATAATACTTTATCGTCCTGATAATGTATCTGGTCTTGTGATATTTTGAATTTTTTCATTGTAGCAAATTAATTATAAGATTCAACATATTCATTGTAACTGGAGCACGGATACCATCCTGATTTTAGTGGATTCTCAGTCCCGTCACTATCTTTTTCAGTCACCATGGCTCCAGACTTTCCCTGATAGTAACATACATCGCTATCAGAATCGGCCGAATTTTCTTCCAAATCCAATTTTTCAATACTATCAGTACCTATAAGATACACCCAGTTTTGCGGATTTACTTTCCAGCCGAAATCGCTGGTATCAAAAAGTAATTGTTCGTCGTCTGATAGTTTCACACGATCTTCTGACATGAAATAGATATCACCGTCTTTTGTTTCATACACCAGGTTGTCTTCTTGATAATACACTCCCCATATATTACCATTTAGATAAGACTCGATAAATGCTATAGATAATTTTTCATCTTCCAGAGAAGATACTATTGTATTGTCTTCTCTGGAACGGCATACAGCCTGATTAATATTTAATATGTTTACAATACGTTTCATGATAATTGATTTTATGAAGTTTAATAAGAACAGTGATTTTTCTGAAAGTACATAGGCTTATAAAAAATTATAAGGATAATTCTATAAATGTGGAAGAGACGAAATTAGTAGAAATCATTTCTGACTTGATATGAGCTACATTTTTGTCATGCTCTTCACAAGCATTCTTTATAGCCTCTCTACGTTTATCTCTCAGTTCCTCAATTTCCAGCCTTTTAGGATTATTTACTCCCCATCTTTTATCTATTTTCTGCAAAGGATAATCAGTCTCAATCTTTTTCATAAATAACTGAAAATCGTAATCAAGTCTGGCTATTTCCCGCTGTAATTCTATCCTCTTAGACACTGCAGCCGGTATATCAATATCCGTTACATATACAGAAATGGCACCGCGATCTTCCAGTTTTACATTCCAGTGGAATACCGTTGAACTACGGAAAGATTCTACATCCTGATAATACCCTTTATTGTTTCCCTTATAATGATCTGAATTGACTACAATCCATTTTGCACCTACTTCTTTTGCAAACTGATAAATTTGTTCCTGTGAAGATTTTTTTTCTACGTAAAGTAACATAATGTATCCGCTGAATTTACCTGTTGCCACCAGGGTTATAAATGAATATTTTATTTAAAGTATTTATCCGCTTCTCTTCTACCGTAATATCGCGCAAAATCCTCTTTATTTCTTTTCATAAACTCTTTTTCTCTTTCTTTAATCTCTTTCACAGATTCACAGATCCCTTTATAAGAACCTTTTATCTCTCCTGTTTTTTTATATACTTCTTTTACAGAAATTGGATCTCCTTGGACATGTAGATATTCAGAAAGCATTTCACCATCTTCATCTTGTATGTAAATTTTACATTCACTTTCATGAAATAATGTACACCATACGTTGAGATTTTTAGTCATATAAATAATGCTGAATTGACGTGTTGCCACCACGGTAAAAAGTAAATAATGTTTGTTCCTTAACTCTGATACAAAGATATGGTTTTATTTTGTTTTCTCAAAATAAAACCATAATTATTTTATATGGAAAAATATGTTTTATATCATTCTACAAATTATGCGGCCTTACCTTCTGCCATAGTTCTAAGATCACACTCGGAAATCTCCCGTATTCCATAACGCTCGCAAAGTTCTTTCTTCGTGTCGCCGGCATCCTCTCCAACTATCAGGAAATCTACATTCTTTGTCACACGCGGAAGATAATCGCCGCCGTTGGCCAGGATATAAGCCACGGCGTTCTTTCTCTTTGTACTCAAAGTACCGGTAATGGCGAAGGTAAAACCCTTCAGACGGCGCGGGCGTTGTTCTTCTTCCGGGCGGTCTGTGTTGTTGCTCAGGAACAGAGCGGGAAGAAAAGATTTCTTCATAAGGGGAAGCAGAGGGAGCTGTGGATCGAGATTCATGTTTTCGATGTGCTCCCAGGTTTGAGGATTATATCGGAAAGCATCTCCGGTATTTTCTACCAGGATTTCCGTACGGTCTGCAATGTCGGACGCTGATACACCGTACTTCATTACAATTTCAAAATCGTAGTATATGTCTTCCATACACTGATATACGGTATCACCTGCATAACTTCTGTATTCTTCCGGATGCTCGTATTCAGATTTTTTTGTGAATACGGTAATTATAACCTGCTTTTTCATAATATATAAAGTTCTTTAAGTTCAGAAATAGAATATACTTCTTTACTCCATAGATGTCTGCCTGTATTGGGAGTTGTTTTACAGAAAATAAGATACTTAACCGTATTATCCGGTTCTACACTGAAATTGATAATAATATCATAACCGAAAAACTCATAAAAATTGTGTTTACTTACTTTTCTCCGAAAATAGTTAGGAATTAATTGAAGTATTTCAGGTAATAACATGATTTTCCGCGGTGTTTATCGTGTTGCCCCCACGCTTAAAACGTTTGTTCTTTAATTCTGAGACAAAGATAAGGCTTTATTTTGATATAGCAAAATAAAACTACAATTATTTTAAGGAGCGCCACGAATTTTTACTAACTTATTTTCGCCGGTATGTATAACTATATAATTTCGTGCCAAAATCAGGCCGATAATAGTATGCAGCGCTGCCACCTCCCGCGTATATGTGGAATTTTGGTAATATCCAGACGCGTATTTCCGCGTATTGTGTTCCTGGTGATTCTCCGGCTGTTTGCAGCTTTCTTTTTGAACTGCAGGAGTCTGGGCGATGTTCTGTTTTTCCACCTGGGCGGAATCCGCCATTTTCGCCGGTCTTGCATCCTGCTGTACGGACTGATCGGTTTCCTTTGCAGGTTCTTCCACAGGAACAGGCGACGGCGTTTCTGAAGGAGCTGGCTGTGAGGCCGGCTCCATGTTTGCAGATGTAACACTTTTGGAAAGATCTAATTTTTCAGGATTGAATCCACCTGGACGGGAATACACATCTTTTGTAATTCCTGAAATATTGTCGTAAACCGTTGTACCGCTATCAAGTAATCTCGGCATAACGAGTGACAGGTTATTACATTTTCCGTCGAAATATGCAGCATAACTGCAGCCTTTGAGCCAGATACGGCCGTTCCAGTCATTAAGAACACACGCCAGGATCTTCGCGTCAAACTTAATGTTAAGATTGAAAGCACATTCATCTTTCAGGCGGAACACATGATTTTTGTTTATGGAAAAATCAATATCATTGTATGTCACAGACAGCTCTGAAGAACCTTTTACGAAGTGGAAAGTCAGGTCTGTCAAATACTTGTTGTTCTTCATGACAGACTTAATGTATGCCGAAAACTCTTTAATGGATTCTTTGTCAAAGTCCACATACGCATCCTTAATAACCGGATTAAGAACGCTTCTATAATTTGGATATCGGCCAATATATTCCTGAGTGAAAACAAGTCCTGTGCTATCTGATACAACGATTTTCTTAAAATCCTTTGATACACTTACAGTGAGGGTCCCGGTACATTTGCGGAAAGCGTCCGATGGCAATTGTATCATTGTCTCCGAATAATCGCCGTTATCCTTTGTCAAATTCTTTATTGATACCGGATAAACGCCTAAAATATGCCCGTCGGAAGCCACGAGCTCCTGGTTGGCAATATGCAGGTTGACGCAATCCATTACAGGACGAAGCCCGTCTGTAGCGACGTATTTCAAAAGATTCTTATATTCTTTACGCATATCGAACTGGAATTCCAGACAGGTTTCCATTTTTTCGGCCACCGTGAAAAGAATATCACCTTTTGCGCCGGCCAACTTTTTGTAAGCTTCAAGATAATCGAAAACCTTGCAAGCGTCGAAAGAAACACGGAAAGTACCTATTTCGAGATTGATTATTTTCTTACTATTCAAGACAGTAATATCATATCCTTCGTTGTGGGATTTTGAATAATGCCAGTCCTTATAAAACTTGTTTTTTGTATCAAAATCATTATTCTTATGATATACTACAACCTCCTGAAGAACTTCACTTTTTAGCATAAGTTCCTTAACCTGTTTGCATGTATAGGTCCCAGCCGGAAGCTTAGAAGAAATTTCTGAAAAATAGCTTTGAGCTTCTTTTACCAAAGCTTCATAGATAGCTTTATCAAGATCCATAATTTCACGCGGTGTTTATAGTGTTGCCCCCACTTTTAATGGTTTGTTTCTTAATTCTGTGACAAAGATAAGGCTTTATTTTGATACCGCAAAATAAAACTACAATTATTTTCAAAAATATTCTACTATTTAATTCCGTAGTATTCACACAGCCATTCAGCAGCCTGTCTCTTGACTTCCTGAAGCTCTTTATATATAAGTTCCACGTTGGCAGATGTCATGGCTATATATACCTTATTACCTGCCGTCCGGATGGCAATGTTATGAGCTGGATGCACCTGCAGGCATAACTGTGTGGGATCTTCCATGATGGCACGGAACTTTTCATCGTCCGTCGTGCGGATAATCTGGAAGATGTACTGAGGGGAAGCAGATTGAACAACGCATTCAACGCCTTTCTCTTTCGATATGTAAAAGTCTTTATTCATGTTTGCAAATGTAGAAAAAATCAGTGATTTCTGTGAAGCCCCATAGAGTGATATTTCCATGGGGCCATAGGTTTATTATCCTATAAGAGCCAGAGCTTGCTGTTCGTCGATATTTTTCATCCACATGTTTGCAAAATCGGCCTGGCCGCGCTGCATGGATCTTCTTACGCCTACAGGCTTGCCGCGTTCGTCATATTGCAAAGAAGTTTGTTCTATACCGGCATAATGGTTCAGGTAATAACCTGGATAAGCCACATTTTCTTTTTTATCATGGAAGAAAACCATTTCAGGATCGGCCATAAGATCGCCGTTCATTTCGCCGTAATGACATATAGATACGTGTTCATACTCCGGAGTAGAAAAAATTATTTCCACCGTAACGGGGGTGTATGTTTCTGAGTTTTTTATTTTTATAGCATGGTTTTTGCTGTTTCTGGCTGCATCTGCCAGGTATGAAAAAACTTTATAAGACTTTTCTGATATAAGTTTGATATTCTGAAACATAGTTTTAATATTTTATTGTTAAAAAATCAGTGATTTCTGTCGGATTCCATAGGATGTTATCTGGCCGCCTGATATATTTCCGGCTCTGATGTGACATTGTATATATAATCGCCACAACGGACCAAAAGCGCGTTTTTGCCATAGTACAAACGTTTCATGCCTGATATACTTCCGGATTTATGAAAGTTTGGAAATCGGCTAATATTGCAGCGCTGGCCTTCTTCTTTTGTCATTCTTTTTGTTTTCATAATGTAGTGTATGTTTTTTATTGGTTCAATATAAAGTAAAAAAATCAGTGATTTCTGTCGGAATCCATAGGCTCGAATATAAACCGCTCCGGCACCAGGCCTGGCGGCTTATGCCGCCTTCCTGTGGCTTTCCCTTTTTATGCCTGGGTGAGTGTTCAGGATATAAATCAAATATTTGAGCTGTGGCAACGTAAAACGGTATTGCCTTATTGCTTCTTTTATTTCCTGTCGTGCCTTGGTATAATCACCCGAAAGAATAGCGGAGGAGCAAACGGAATTATATATTTCATTGGTACCCTGTTCGCGTTCCTTGTTCCGTGACTCCTTGCCTGGCTCCACTTTCATTATTTCACAAACGGCATCGAGTAAAGCCGGGAATACTTCCAGAACTTTTGCAATATCTTCCGGCTCCGGCTGTTTTTCTTCCGGCTTTTCTTTCATTACTTCCTGAACGGCATCCAACAAAGTAACCAAAGCTCTGAAAAAAATCAGTAATTTTTCTCCGTCTCCATAGGATGTATTTTCTTTGTCCGGCTCAATCGTTTGCGCCTGTTCCTGTTCCGGCTGTTCCTGATCTACTGTTATATCCTGGACAGTATAACCTATCAGGGCCAGACGTACGGCCAGAAGGCTCTTTTTGCTGAATATCCAGCCGGCACACTTCACGCCGTTTACAGTTAACGACGGATTAAAACGGCCTCCGTTTTCCTTTAAAAGATCCTTTATTTCGCGTGTGTCGCCAACAACGGCAAACGCTTTTTCCGAATAGTTTACGAGCTCAAATGCGCCGATTTTTTCGCTTTCCTGTCCGTCAGAAAACAGTGATTTTTCTCCGTCTCCATAGGATATATTTTCTTTGTGAGACTTTCCGGCTGTTCCTTTGGCCTGTTCTTCTTGCCACTTTTTATACGCTTCTTCTTTGGCGCGGTCTTCTTCCGCTAAAGCTTTTTCAACTTCCGGAGTATATCCAATGAATTCAATATACGAGCCTAAACACTCCGTAATAATACCCACAGACAAAAGTTTTTCTATCTTGTTTTTCTGTGTCTTGTAACCGCTATATTGAAGTCCGTGAAAAGTTTCTTTATCCTGATAAAAATAACTTTCACCTAAAACAAGGTGCTCACCTTTGTGGATACCTCTATATAAAGTTATAATTTCGAAATACTGTTTACCCAATACTTTTTTTATAGCCTGATGTACCGGATCTTCTTTATATTTAAATTCAGGGTTCACGCTTCCAGATGTACGGCGGTCTTTTGGAACCTCCACTTTAAACGGGGTTTTCCCGCTTCCTATTTCCATGTCAAAATAAAAACCTACATCAAAATAATCTGTATAAACGTCTGAATGATCGTAATTATAAGACATACAAAAATTATGTATATTATTAAACATGTCTTTTGCCCGCTCATTCAATTCCGGATCATCATCTATTCTGTAACGTGAAAAACTATGTTTTAATTTTACATCACCTTTAAACGGATTAAAATCAGCTTTAAGCAAACGCACGCGGATACTCTTATATCCGCCTAAGTTTATAGAAAACGTACAATTTTTATAAGTTTCTTTAAGCCACTTTGCAAAAATTTTCTTCAGTTCATCACGTGAGTAATAACGATCACGACGTGAACCGGTCCAGCCGTATTCATTATAAACATTATTAGTGTATTCTTTTGCCGTCGCGCCTTCATAGTCATTTGAATATCCTGTATTATCTTCAGTTTCTTTTCTATCTTTCCAGACATTGTAAAGCTGTTCAAACTCTTTGTTTATATCTTGCATTACTTCTATAGATCCGCCTTTGTCCGGATGATTATCTAATACTAATTTTCTGTATTGTTTTTTCAGATCTGAAAAACTCTTTATATTATTAAAAAACTTCATACACTTGTACGGCTACCGGCCGCGCGGGGTCTTAAAATGTTTATAAATAATCTGTAAAAATCAGTGATTTTTCTGTGACTCCATAGGCCGTATATATCAGGCGGATAAAAACCGCCTGATAATTTCGGTTACTATTTTCCCGGCGTTTTCCGGCGTGGCCTCTAAAATATAGTCAAAATTTATTTGACCGTCATCTTTCACCGTCGGATCATAGGCCCGAAAGCACCCGTATTTTTCATGACTGACAAATGTTTTCAGACTCCAGAAAGAAGAAAGGAGCGTTTTTGTATATCCTTCTTTGTACCATAAAGCCGGCAAACTGTTTTTACCGCCTGGATTAATACACTTTGAAAGCTCGAAAATAAGCGTTTCCCCGTCTGTATTTGCTTCATTCACAGTTACCCACAGACCAGGAGCCAAACTGTTACGCTCTTCTATTTTAGCAGATAAACCAAAAGATTTTAAAACCTGATTAATGATAATTATAATTTCCTCCATGACTCCAGAATTTTTAATAAAACAGTGATTTTTATTTTTATCCATAGACCCGTATTATTTAAAAATACGGTCCAGTTTTCCGGCCTTATAAGCCCAAACAAAAGCAACGGCGCCCGTTATTAATATAGGGAAAGAATAACGAAAGAAATTTATTTGCCCGGCAAAAGACAGCGCCGGATCTTTCCCGGCAAAGATAGCTAAAGCATTGCCGCAAATGAAAATAAAATTAATCATAAAGCCACAAACAAATAAAATGTAACTGATAAAAAAATACTTCAAAGTTTTCATTTTTAGGCCGGTTAACCGGTCCGGCGCCGGGTTCCTAAATTGTGAAATAATATTAATTCAATATAGAAAGAACTGTATTTATAAAGTGTAATGTTAACGGGCTATCTTTGCGTAATAAAAGACAAACAAAAGAATAAAGACCGAAAACGCCGTTATAAGCTTTTATTTGTGTTTTCTGGAACTTATAAGTAAATTCAGAATCATTCTTTACTTTATAAGACTTTCCGTTTATCAATACTTTCTCATTATCAAAGTCAAAAATAAAAGTTATACTTTTACCGCATTTATTCAATATTATATTAGAAAATACACAGTTAGAAAAATCTTCTAAATCTTTATTATAACTAAAATTAAATTTTTGAGCACAAGAAAAATTTTTTTGTACCTGAATTTCTGATATATCATTATAAGAATCTGTATTTATCAACGTTGAAAAATTCAGATCATTTGAAATTTTAAAAATATTATTGCCTTCTAATTGTTTTAATACGTGTTTACTGTCGTATTCTTTGAAAATAGTTTTCATACTGTAGCCGGTTAACCGGTCCGGCGCCGGGTTCCTATATGATTAATAAATTAAAGTCTGATCTCCTCCATCTTATTTAAATCGAAAATTGCCAACTGATTATTTAAACGACCAAGTTCGATCGCTTTTTCTCGATCCTGAAGCACTACTACCGCATCATAATAATAAAGCCCGCTTTCGCTATCCAGCCACCCGCCGACGGCGTTTGCACGCCCGGAGTTGATAACGTCGTACACGCGCGCCAAGCCTTCGCGGTTAAAACTGTTTTGCGTCTCAGCTAACGCCACGCAGTAACCGGCCTTTTCAGCCTCCAGACTTTTAGAATTAACTGTAAAACCTTCGGGGTTAACGGCTGCAATTGCAGCAACGGAAGAAATAAATAAATCTTTATTCATAACTTTTTGCGGCTATCCGGCCGGCGGGTTCTTAAATGATTAAATACTGTTTGTTTTATTTTTCTGATACAAAGATAGGGTTTTTATTTTAATCCACAAAACAAAACAACAATTATTTTTACATTATTCCTATTATTTTTTTATGTATTCCATTACACAACCATGGAAGCAAGAAGGAACGGGCGCCGGCCCCCCTACCCGCATATTTCCAGCCCCACCGGCCCCCGTGCGTACCGCCGGCCCCGTAGCGTGGCGGCAGGTTTTCCGCGCGAAAGACACTTTTCCCGTGCCGTTCATCGCCTAAAAATCAGTGAATTAATATAATTTTCGTACCGCGTTAACATTGTGTCGAAAAATATTTAACTAATAATTAACTACTACTTATTGATTTGAAAGTTATCTTTGCCAACGGCATGTTTTGCACGGCACGGAAATTTTGACTTGAAAACGTGTTTTTCGGCATATTTGTTGCTTTTTTAATGGTGAAAATGGAAACGTTCTGAGGTTTTGGAGTTATTCTATGTAGAATTTAACTTCAAAACCTTTTTTTATGAGAAATTTTATTGCGTTGGTAATGGCTTCTGCTCTATTGTGTGGAAGCTGCGAACGGGCGGGAAATGTGCCAGAAATGGAGATTTCGAACGAAAATTCACGGAAAACAATGGTTTTTATGCCGTTTTTCGGTCTGGATGCCGGTATTTCTGACTGGACGGCGGAGGATGGAATGAAAAGAAGGGCTTCGAGGGCGAACATGGCGGATTATGCGGACTCGCTGCTATGTGTGGACTACATGGACGGCGTGGCAAAGCAGAAAATATGCCGTCCGGCGGAGGAGCCTTTTTCGCTGACAATGGACTACGGACTGCACGAGCTGAGATTTTTGGGGCACAGCTCGACTGAGTGGCAGGTGGACGAATCGAAGGGCGTTTTCCGGGCTGGTAAGGTGACGGAAACGTTTCTTAAATGTGTTCCTATGGAGGTGGACGAGGGTACGGATGAGACGCTGACGCTGCAAATGGACCGCGTGGTGGCGAAGCTTACGCTGATGATTCTGGATGCGATTCCTGAAGGTGTGGCCAGAATTGAACTGACGGTAGGCGGACACATGGCGGCACTGGACATGGCTACGGGACTGGGAGTAGCAGAGGAGAAGGAGGATTTCAACATCGGATGGGACTTGAACGGTGGATATGTCGGGGAGAAAGGACTTAAATTTTCGGTGTTTTCGTTCTGCGAGGAGGATGAGTTTGAGGTGTCGCTGCGGGTAGTGGCGCGCGACGCGGAAGGAAAGGTGCTGGAGGACCGCATGGCGAGCGGTATTCCGCTGCTGAAAAACCGCTGTACGGTGGCTAAAGGACGTATTTTCTCTTATGAGGGTGGTGTGACTTTTTCGGAGCCGGGCGACTGGATTCCGGAATATGAGATTGATTTCTGACGTTCATTTCTGTAGGGAAATGGAAATTTTTTCGCGGAAAACTGAAATTTTCTACAGAAAAACGCAAAAAAAAGATAATCAGGGCTTGAATGTGAGCTCATTGATACGGTTGAGCCATCCGCGGCGGAAGCGTTCCTGTGAGGGGTTGGCCTTACAAATTTCGTCAATAAAACGGATGCGGTCGTTCTTGATGCGGAAATGCAGCTCCATAGGGTCTATTGAGTTGACGGCGGCAAGGGTTTTCGGGCCTACTATGCCGTCGGCTTTCACTCCGAGGATGCGCTGCGGACGGCGGATGCCGTGTGCGCCCGATGCCCATACCCAGTCTACGAGGATGTTCGCTACTGACTGGTTGTGTATCTCATCGGCACGCCAGCGGTTCCAGTAATGCGGACTGAGTACGCGTTCTATCACGTCTTCTCTGGTAAGAAGACGAAGGTCGTCCACGTCGATGTCGCCGTCTCCGTCTTTGTCGTAGCCCACGCTGCGCCAGGTGCCGATTGTTACTCCCATGTTTGTCGCGCCGCCCTTGTCTACGGGGTCGTTCACGAAACCTCCCTCCCACTTCAGGATGAAAGGTGCAAGTTGATAAATGTCTGCCATAACTTAATTTTTTAGTCTTTATGTTCGGGAGAAGGTGCTGCTGGAGGCACTTCTGCCCTTTCTTTACGTTCTCTCTTTTCTCCGCTGATTTTGGTGATTGCGCCGCTTCCTACGAATACGCCAAGTGAAGCGATGTACATGCTCATTTCGGACAGGCTGGTGCGGATGTAGCCTGCAGTGAACCATTCCACCAGCAGGCCGATGCTGATGCAGATCACTCCCAGACAACCGGTGGCTGCTGTAAGCAGGAGGGTGAAGCTTTTGGAGCTGGCCATCGAGTTGGCCTTGCACAGCGATTCAATGTAACTGAAAAATGCTTTCATGTGTGTTTGTGTGTGTGGCTGTTCTTATTTGGTGTGTTGTATTTCCGGCAGAATATACTGAATGTTGAGCGCGGCTACCTCCATTGCGTTGCGTGCTTCTTCTTCAGAAGGAACGTCGTCGGTGGTGTAGTCGCAAACCAAGCTTCCTATCCAGTCGTACGTACTGTCTTTCAGTCGGTGGATGTACATCTGGCGGGTGCCGTTGGTGGCGAAGAGCGCACGGGCACGCATTCCTTCCATATCATTCAAGTTTTTTACGTAAAGAAAGTCGGTGGATGAAATGACGGAACAGAATTTCGGCACATCCTTCATGTGAAGGTCTTTTATGGATTCCTTGATATAGGCTACTCCGTGTGTAGTGACTTCAAACTCTACGGTAATATAATCGTTCCTTCCCAGCGGATAGGTCTGGATGATGTACACGCGGTCGGCCCGCAGTTGTCCAAGCAGATGGTGGATTTCGCCCCACACCTTTGAGGTGTTGTCATTGCGGCGGTTGCTCTTGCGTGTGAGCTCCTTTTTGTACTCTTCAACCTTGATGTCGGTCATTTTCTGAAACCGAATCTGATAGACTCCAATGAGTGTAACGGTTACTACTGACAGGAATCCCCAGAATCCCTGTACTTCTGCCCCTGTAATTGTCAATAATTCCATGATGTTCTTCGTGTTGTTGTTTTGTTTGTTTACGGTTTCCTTCCGATTGCGTTTTAGTTTCTTTTCTGTAAAGATAGGAGAAGCAGAGGGAGAGGCAGGGACAAAAAGAGGCAGACCGACATTACCCCTTGCGCTTTTACCATGGAACGGGGTATGCCGGTCTGCAATCGTTATCGTGGAATTGAAACAGTTTACTGATACATGGAAGCGTAACGCATCCAGATTTTGCCTTTTTCGCCGTCGTCGTCGGTAAGATAGTTTACTGCCGATTCGGCTACTTTCTGGGTAAGGACTTCTTCGTCGGCTTCGGGCCACCAGGTGCGGTACATGCAGATATTGTCGTGCCACATCATGTGAATGGTGACGTAGAAATCCCAGTAATTATATTCTGAAAGGGCCTTGTTTTTGGAAGAAACGCCCATGAACACCTGCTTGACCTGTTCGGGCGACCAGTGCTGGCCGCGTACTTCCATGCCGGTCTTGCTGTCCTTGTGGTACATCTGAGCTACCTGCCAGATGGCAAACGCTTCGTTGTAGTGCGGCCCGAAAAGCATCTGGTAGTGACGGCGCTTCAATGCCCAGGCTTCTTCCTTGTTTGTGAGGGCCATTTCTTCTATGCCTTCGCTCATGTCGCAAAGGATTTCGTATGCTTTCTTCTCGTTGAAGAGTCCGGCTTCCTTTGCTTCGTGGATTATTTCCTTATAAGTATATCCCATAATCGTTATTTTTTAATGGTTTGAGTTGCTGATGATGCGATTCCATCCTGCTGGCAAAGCATTTCCTTCAGGATAAGGAGGTCGCTTTCTGTTATTTTGACCGAGCCGAAGTCGCCGAAAACGCTTGAAACAAATGGTATCTCCGGTATGTAGATGCGGATTGCTCCTGCTCCGATTGTACCGGTAAGTCCGAAATCGAAAGGAGTTTCGGGCATATCCCTAAGCAGGGAGATTACGTCGTCCGAAAGCATTCCGAGATCGTAGTTCCCGTCTTTATCGGTCACGAAAAGGAGTGCGTTGTTAATCTTCTTCGTGATAGCTTCGTCCTGCTGGGCGATGAAATTGTCGCGCCCGCGCTTGATGTACTTCACGGCGATTCTAGGAAGGTTATGGGTATCGAAAAAATTGTCGATAAGCCCATCACTCCACATCTGAACGCTATCCATTATCTTACTTTTCAGCTCTAAAGCTTTTTCGTTTACATTCATGTTTTATTTTGTATTTATGCGGATTCTTGAACTATTTTCCAGTCTTTGCGGATTTCATCCGCGTGGAAGAGGAAGCTGTTTTGTTCTCTAATGTGACAATTCTTTGTGACATTGCATTTATTTTCTCATTGCTCTGCGCCAAATTCTGAGTGAGCGTTGAAATGATATTTTCCTGCTCTCCCATTTTCTTTTCGAGCACAAGCAATCTTAACTCCAACTGGTTCATTTGGCGGGTCCTCCACGTTGTTTTTTGCCTTTTCTCATTTCCATAAACTCATTGAAAGGCATATCACTATATTTTTCCATATACTCGTCGAAGAGGGAGTATTTCTTGTTCACCTCGTCGCGTGCATAGTTGCGTAATCTCTTTATCAGGGTAAGATGGTTTTCCAAAGCCTGCTTTCCGTCTTTCGTAGCTTCTACTACCGGTCGCATGATGCGGAGGTATTCGCGCTGCAGAATGTTCTGCACATTGGCGGAACTTTCCAGGAATTCCTGGTTAGAGTTGAGGAACTGCATTTCCTGGTCGCTCAGTCCGGACACAATGGCATCGATTTCATCCCAAACGGGTGCCTGCGGGCGTACCTGCTGCTGCGGTCCTGTCTGGCGGAGCATGGCCATCTTGTCTTCAAGCTTTCTTTTCTCCTCTTCAAGCTGGGCCATTGGGTCGGGCTGCGGAGAATAGGGCTGTGTAAAAAGTAGCGGATCTTTGTACATAATGGATATGTGTTTTAATGTTTCAGAATTATTTGCGGAAGCTTAAAGAGAGCGGACGCACGCCCGAAGGCGCACTGTCCGCATACTCTGTTTCTTGTAATTATCAAGCTGTAGCTGCTGACTGTGCAGGGCAAGCACACGGAGTGTAGCTTGGATAACCCGTAACAGTAGGAGTGCTCGGCAATACCAGTTCGCCCATGATAGCGCGACAAGTCTTACGGTCAGTGTAGTTGATACCTGCTGTGTAAGCACGTTCAATTTCGCACTGGATAAGCTTATCCTGGTAAGGACGGATGGCAGTGTTGACAGCCACTTCTTTTTCAAGGTTGCTGATACGAGCGTTCAACACGTCGAAGCTGTCACGGTTGCCTTTGTACAAAGCAAATACATCGGCATTGTGCTTAGCGATGATAGCATCGTCGGCATCACGATAGCCTTTGTACAGACTGAAGTCGGCATCAATCTGGCTCTTATACAACTGGAATTTTTCGTTCACGTCAGTTTCACGGTGTGCGTAAACCTGTCGTTCGCCGCTAAGCTGCAACTCCCAAATGGTGTTGGTCAGAGCGAGGTTGTCGCTGCATTCCTTTTCCCAAGCCTGGAAAGCTGTAGGAGCTACGCTTGAACCAGTTCCCGGCATAAGCGTGTTGATGTTCACGTTTTCAGGAGTTCCGTAGTTGCCGCCGAACAAACCGCGGTTTCCGTGGATTCCATTCAGTAAAGCCAGACCACCAGCTACGGTACCTACGATACCCAAAGCACGAGCTGAGTTGTCAACGCCACGACGACGGTATCCGTAACCGTAACCATATCCGTCGCAGTCATTCCAACAAGCCGGAGTGTTATGCACGTACTCCTTTTCCTTGATAATTTCTTTTGTTTCCGCTTCCATAATGCTGAAATTTAAGTTCAACGGTCAATATTAACCGCATTACAAAAGTATGTAAACGATTAATTTTCAGCATTAAATTCAGTTTTGTAGGTGTTTCGATGTTTGCGCACTCAGGTGAATATGTGATTGTGTGAGAGTTTCGCGCAAGTTGCGCCACTTACGAAGGATCGTGGAATATGCGCGAGGAAATAACGTCGAGGTGCTGTTCCATGATGTGATTGGAAGAAACGCGGTCGTGAAACTGTCCGAGCGCCTTGCGGACGTTTGACGGAGTGCAGTTCATGAGCTCCGCTATCTGACGGGGATAAAATCCGAGCGAGTGCATGATGTACATCAGGATATGCCGGGCATCGACCACTTCGACACATGTTTCCTGGCTAAGAATTCTTTCACGGGATATTTCAGTCTGCGCCACCACTTCCTGCAGCGCCTTTTCGAAAACTTCAGATTTCAGCATAATGTTCTTCTAATTTTAAATTGAATTATCAGTATGACGCAAAGATAAGGGGAAGCAAGAGGGAGGTGGGGACAAAAAAGGAGCCTGCCGGCTCCCCGACAAAGCTCCTCTGCCAATTTAAAACATATTTGTCATGATAAATTCAATAAATTTGCAAGCCGCAAAACGATTTGTGAGACCTTCTCAAAACGATTTGTACGATTTTCACATTAATTAGATGAAAACGAAATGTGATTTTTATTGTTAAAAACGGATCAATACATAAAAACAAATACTGGTCAAATTCTTTTAAATAGAATTTAATGAGCATTTAAATATGAATTGTGGCATTAGTAACATATACTTCTTTATCATCAATATTCAAATTGGAATCAATTATATATACCCTTATAGCATCGGTGAATAACAGTATATTTCCTTCCACATAAGCTTTATAACACTGCTGGGACACTAATAATTCAATCGCTATATTTCCCTCTTTCGTCTGTAATCGAACTGATTTCTGACGTATTTTACCTGTATAATTACGGGTGTCACTCCAGATCTGCAAGTCTCCAGTTCCTTGACCTGTATAAGACAGGTGGAGATTTCCCCCACCTGTTTCCCAAGGTATGACCTTTTCCATACATTTTTTTTGTTATGATACAGTCCAAGAAGTATTTGATGTAACTGTTACGCTGACAGCAGAACCATCTGCAGGTATAGTAATAGATTCTTCGCTCAGTGACAATGTTGCATCTCCTGCGGTCTGTTCAATTACTATCTGCTGAGAAATTGAAGAACCGTTACTAACCTTTAAAGTTCGGTCAACTTGCTCAATTGTAGTATTTGCTGGCAATGTCAATTCTACAGACCAGCTATATTCAGCACTTCCTCCGGGGTCTCCAGCAATTGCTTCTGAGTTGTTAGTTTGTTTACCTCCAGCGGTGTATTTAGCAGCTATTGTTGCTTCATGGTCATCTCCGACCCATGCAAAGGTTAATGCTGCGGAGTTCGATTTACCTGTAACTGTAACAGTTCCACCTCCTTTTTCGGCAGCCATAGATGAGCCATTGTCAATGCTAATAAACTCTGCTTTCGCTTCCTGCGTAACGCTGTACGTTTTTGGTAAGGAAACGCCTACTGCGGTTACTGTAACCGTTCCTGTACGAACTAATCGTCCAGTGTGTACACTTGCTGTGTTTTGCAACGTGTCATTTCCCGATCCCGACATTGGGGACACGGTTAACCAACTTGGTTTTGTCGCCATAATTTCTGTGTTTTAATTAATGATTTATTTTACATCCCATTTCACGTTAGATAATATCTGCACATCAGCTTGATAATCATTTGACTTCATTAGCCAAATTTTATCCGGAGTAACCTTTAAATACACATCCTTCTGCCAAATAACATTATTACCTACCGCTAACTTTTTTATCTGTTGATTTCTAAAGTATATATCAACTGCATCATTCAATGTCATAATACAACATATAATGTATTTTCATTTTTTTCTTCAAGACTTTCATATTCTTCCTGAGTCAGTGTATGTATATACTTAATCTGAGGAGAATATATTCCATTCTTGCTTATTATCTCAAAATTAGATGCTTCAAGATTGATTATTGCTTCAGTCTGAATACCGGCAATATCATCATTCTCTTCACATGTTGAACCCACCAATCGAAAGGCATCGCAACAGTCTACAACAGACTGATTTTCCTGCTGATAGTTCTCCCACAATGTCAGTCGGTATGTCCCAATTCTTTTTTGCTCTATTCCTTTGAATATTGATTCTACTTGATTACCTGAAACGGTAAAATCCATTTCGGTTTTATTGCCAATACAGTCAATAATAAACAGCTTCAGGTACCTTCCATCCAGCGGGATAGCTTCTCCGTTTGTAAGGATTATCCATCTTAGAACAATGTCCTTACCGATTCTTATTTTTCTCATGCAAACGGATCAATTGCTTTATAAGTTCCATCTTGGTTTATTCTAACAATTTTTTCGTCTAAATTTTCCGAAATTGTATGTTCTGTTTCTTCTCCTCCCAATATATCTAACTTAGCGTTCTCCGCAGAAAGATTAAAAATAATTTTAGCTTCATCTCTTATCTTAATATCAGAACCATCAATATCCGAATTAAATGTCAATTCGACATTAACATTAAGATATTGCTTAATCTTAAGATAACGTGAAATATAGGATTGATTTGCATATTTAATTTTTAAAAATCCTCCTGATTTAATATTATATTTAGAACATGGAACAGTAGAATTTATATATACAGAACCTATAATACTATTTGAGCTCGAAATCGGTGCCTTAGAATGTGGAGTATATAAAACTATTCCTTTGCTAGTGCTGTTTAATTCATTATCACTTATGCTGCCGAATAAAAGAGTTGGTTGTGGCAAAATAATAACTGTTTTCTTAAAACTTAATACTTTATTGTCGTGTACATTTAACTTATTCTTACCTAGCGAAGCATCAAGTATATCTGACATATCAGAAACATAAGTTGAAAATGTATAAGCATTTATCGTTTTTGTCAAGAAATCATATATTGTATTAGATAATTCAAATAATGCATTCTTGAAATCATAGCATGCTTCATTCCCATATTCATCTTTGAGATAGTAAATAAATCCTTTACCGGATGATGATGCTTGTGGAAATCTTTTTGTATCGTTATCAAAACAATAACGTACTTCCCATGCGTATAACTTTTGCTCAGAAAAATAATCGTCTCCGGAATGAATAATTGCACACGCCGTTTCTGAAAAAAGGTTTTCGTTAATAGCCTCTATAACTAAATCGAAAGGATGATTAGCTGACGTGATTCCTGTTTCATCAAAAACTGATACAAAATCTGTTATTCTGTACTTTTGTCCTACAACTAATTGATTTGATTCTTTAAGAGACTTTAATTCGGAATAAGTTGTTGATATAGGAGCAGATATTCCACCACCAATTTCATAGGTTTCTCCGTTCACTGTGATTTTTTTAATTTGTCCTGCCATAATCTTAAATTATTAATGTTTCGTTTTCAACTCTTATATCACTATCTGTTATATTTAATGAACCATCTACAACAGTTATTTTTTCCGAATCCTTAAATATAAGATTTATTCCTATAACATAAGCTTTGTTATCAGTCGGAGTATTAGGATTGTTTATAATATAATCATATAGTGCCTTTATCTCTTCTTCTAGATTGTTTATTTTATTCAACAACTGACTTTGCAATTCTGTAACATGAACACTTAATTGTTCTGAATTACTTATAGCTAATTCTATTCTTTCCGATGTAAATTGTGGTATTTCAACAGAGCCATCTTCAAAAACCGATATTGCATTTTTTCTATTATTTTCTCCGTCTCCTATTCCATACGAAAATAATACTTTTTTTCCATTAATTAAAGAAGTGTTGAATCTACCAAATGCTGATTCATAATTATTTTCTACTATTAGTTTATATCCGTGAGCAAATGTATAATTACCTGATTTAATATGATTATATCCTCCACCTACATGTGGTGCTATTAGCAAACTTTCTATCCTGTTATTAACACCTTCTGCATGTGGCGCATAATTTGTATTGTTTTGACCGTGACCGGGAATCATATCTCCGCATATATTGTTATATCCTTCTACATGCCCTGCTTTGTCGCAAACTATATTATTGATTCCTTCTGCATGGGTACTTACACCTAAAGCTATTTGACTTTTATAAGTACCGAATACCTCAAAATTAATTCGATAATAGTATGAACCATTTTCTCCATTTGGATATACTTGGCTAGCAAATTGATTTAAAAAATCTCTTATTTTTTCTTCATCATTTAATATTTTTTCTTCTGATTCTCCAACTATAAATGTTGTTTCTACGCTACCTTCTGTATGGGACGAACCTCCCCATGCTATCGTGTACAAGCCTTCTGCATGAGATTGATTACCTACTACCCAAGTTTCCCTACCTTCTGCGTGCGAATCTGCCGCAAAAACCTTTGTTTGATAACCTTCTGCGTGCGCTCTTGGTCCGGTCGCATTAGTCTCCCTACCTTCCGCGTGTGCGTGCGCTCCAGCCGCAATATTATTTTCGTAATCGTTGAATATTTCGGCATTTTTATATCCTGCATAATTCTGACCTACTCCTGTTCCGGATGCTCCACCTTGTATTTCTATATTACCTTTCCCTAATACACTTTCTCCATTAATTGTTTTAAATGAAGTATTATTAGGTAGCGACCCTACTTCTTCTGCCGTATAAGACGGTTTAGTTTTAGAATTTATCCAATCCGGTTTATTCAGCACTGAATCCCAATCTAAAGTAGCAGGATTGCCTTCTGAATCAGTTGTTGTACCATCCTTACCCTTCGGTATGTCAAAGTCTATAAGATATATTGGGTTTCCATTTTCATCAACTCCGTTTTCTCTTATATTTACATTCGCTGGGCTTCCGGAAGAAACTGTTGTAACATACCCAACTTCAAACACGGGAGTTTTTCCGGTAAGACCTTCGTCTGGAAAACCTTCAATCTTATCTAACAGTATATTTATTTTTTTCGTTGTTTTATTAATTACTCCCATTTTATTTTTCGATTAATTTAAAGTCTCTTAAAATAAATGTACCTTTAACTTGTGCAACAAAGCATAAGCTATCTAAAGCCGTTGAACTTCTTCCAGCATAAATTTCTGTTGTAAATTTTCCTGCCGAATCTGAAGTATTATGAGATATATAAACGATTCCAGAAGCAGAGCTATCTAAAACATCCCAACTACTTACGCTTGAAGGATTATTTCCTACATCAGCAATAGAAATCCAAGCTAATATGTCTTCTTCTCCTGAAGCTCCAAAATGTGAAAATTCCAAAGTATATCTTGCTCCAGCTTTTATTTTACCTCCTAAGTAACCTTTATTTATACAAATAACGGCTTGCGAGTATTCATTCTCGGATGAAGTATTGTTTATAATTAATTGTGATGCCATATAATAAGCTCCAACACCGCCTTCTACATTAGCTTCAGCATTAACATGAATATCTTTCAAAAGGTTTTCGGAACTAACTGTATTTTTTGATAAATAAGCTGTAAATGACTTATCAGAATCCATTGTAACTCTTCTTGTTAAAGATGTTGAACCATCATCCCATCTATTAAAAATATAACCAGAAGATGGCACAACTTCTGCTACAGCCGTTGCTCCTGGATAATAATCTCCTGTTCCTTTAACTGTTGCTGAACCTTCAGGTGATACAAATACTGATAATTTATACACTTTATCTGGAAGCTTGTCAAATTCAGCTACATAAACTTTATCTTCATCCCAAGTTACCTGTCTTGAATTATTTTTAACACCATCGCTCCATTGATTAAATGAGTAACCTTCATTTGCTGTAGCTTCAATTCTTCCATTTGTATAAATGGGTCTTCTTCCGCCACCCGTTATCACTCCACTTCCTGGCGGGTCTACTCTTGTTGTTATAGTTACCATTTGTACTGTGCTCTTAGAAAGTTTAAATCTATTTTTAACAACCCATCCTATAAATTCTGAACCATTAGAAAAACCATGAATATCTATTCCTTCATAAGCTTCTAAAACTGTTGAATTTTTTTGAACACCGCCCTCCCAAATAGGGTATGAACATTGAAGCTGTACTCCTCCTGCTGCCACTCCTTCTTCGCTGTCATAATTAATTATTGTTGCTGCAAAACCGTCATAATCTTCTCCTCCTGGCAACTGTGAAAACAAATTTCCGCTAGATGGATTCGTAACAATAATATTATTTGTTACAAGTTTCTTCTGACCTCCTATTATTATACCTGTAAAGCCATCATACTTAAAAGGAGAGCGAATAGCTCCATTTATATTCATTCTCTCTAGAGTTCCTTCAACACCTCTAAAAGTACCGTCTTTTTCTACAATGAACTTATCGTTCACATTCAATCTGTTAGTCTTTATTGCGCTGGCTATCAATGCAGATGTTATAATTGCATCAGCCTCAATAAGACTTGTGTTTATATGACCTCCCGATATGATTGTTTCACCTTTTTCTGCCGCTGTTACCATTGCGCTGAAACTTGAATAGCCCATTTTCTTAGCCAAATCATCTTTAGCCTCGTTGGATACTGATTCAATTTCCGATGAAACACTTTCTACTGCTTCCTGCGCGGCAAGTTCTTTTACCTTGTCTTGTATCGCCTTGTTTGCATTTTCTATGGCAGTCGAAAAGGATGCGTAAGCTGAATTGAATGAATCATACTTACTGTCAACATCGTTTTTTTCGGATGTTGTTGTTTTACCATCCGAAATTGCAGAATTGATTGTATTTATCAGATTAGTAGCTGCCGAAGTAAATGCATTCTTTGCTGAATACAGATTACTTTTTGGCGTTCCTGTAAGATAGGAATTGTTGTAAAGCACATTGTAAGTTGCATTTACCTCTTCCTGAGTTTGATTAACGGAATTTATATACTTTTCGATTGATTGCGCCTCGCTCTTTTCTATTATTCCGTCCAAAAATGCTCCGTCCACATAATCATTCAAATCTCCTACTGCATATTGTGCGCTGTTTGCTGCATTCTGTGCTTTTGATGCCGCACTAGCCGCCTCAAAAGCCTGTCTTTCCGCTTCATCAGAATATCCTTTTAATACATTCTGTATTGATTCATTTGCATCCTCAACGGCCTTGTTGAAATCTGAGTAAGCCGAATTATATAGTGCGTATTTACTATCAACATTGTCTTTTTCCTGGGCAGTAGTTCTCCCATCCTCTATTGCCGCATTAATTGCCGAAATCAAATTATCTATTGCGCCAAAGAAAATTATCTTAGCGTTAAGAAGATTTGTTTTTGCTTCACCAATCAAATACGGGTTGGCGTACAGAACGTTATATTTTGATTCGCTGGATGATTTTTCTCCGTTAACAATGTTGATATACTTTTCAATAGCTTTCGCTTCACTTTCAGATACAATTCCATCTGCGAATGCCCCATCTACATAATCATTCAAATCACCTACAGCCCTATCAGCGTTCTCTGCTGTATTTATGGCTTGCTGCGCATTTTTGTTGGCCTCCTCGATGTCTGCATTAATAGCATCAAAATCCGGGCTGTCTTCAAAATTATTAAATCCTGAAGATCCTGGCTTAATAACCACCTTCCCGGTAAATACGTTTTTGTCGGCATTTGGAGATATGACAGTTACCTCCTTGTTCAGCATCGAATAATCATTAATGCCACTGTACAGCTTTATGCAAGGCGCATCATCGTCATAAGAAGACAGAAAGACGACATGCTGACGTGCTTCGTTTGTTTTATTACCTACCGTAACAATTGTATCGCCTGCCTTTGGCTCCAGACTTCCTGCATCACAATCATCTGCTGACAGGTCTATATAGTCTTTCCCGACAGCAACAACACGTCTCCAATAATATTGGTTATATACGTTCTGGGATACATTTTCCTTGACATTAAACTCCCTGCATTGGGCCAAATCATCAACTGCGAACTCGTTGACAATTTCTTTCGTATCATCCGATTGCTTAAAATAACACCTGTAAACACTAACAGATCTTGTTCCTGTTTTTAAGGCATACAAACGGCTGCTTTCCGCATCATACAACGGATCTCCATTGTAATCGTACAAAGCATCCATATCGGCCGATATTACTTCGACCCTTGTACATTCCATGCTGGCCGGAGAAAGGACTACACGGCCACCTACGTGTGAAAGGTGCTTAACCTCCATCGTATCAAAGTACGCTTTTAAGCGTATGTATATCTCATCAGCCTCAATATAACTTTTGCCTGTCTTTGGGTCTCTTTTAACGACAAAGCCGGAACCAAAAGGTCCGGAAGAAAAGTCTTGTGATTCTATATTATCTGATATAAGACCACCTAATAGTCTCATTAAAAAGTTAGTGCTGTCAGGTTTATCTTTCCTCAGAAACTTAGATTCTGTACTTTCAATTAAATACTTCAAAGAAGGTATAGTCTTATCGTCGATAGGCATATCTTCATCTTCTGAAGCTGTCGTACGTAAAGCAGATATTTCTCTTTTTTTTGACCCTAAATACAATAAAGGCACAGTTAATTTATGGATAACAGCAGAAGTCATAACTTTAAGGACTTCGATCATATCTGTTACCTTATTCAAGCGGAACATCTTAGCCCATTCTCCAAGCTGTTCTTCATTCCAGTTCTTGTCTGTACTAAAGCTACCTGTTTTGAAAGAATCTTCCCATATACGCGGAATACTTTCTCCGTTGGAGTTTACAGATGAAGAAATAGTCCCAAGATATACGTTATAAACCTCACGGCTTTCTTCAGTATCGCTTGTAACAGTTTCGATAAGTTCAAGTATATCGTAAGAATAGATGATAAGTGCAGTGTTTCCTTCTTTTTCGAGCTGGGCATAAACGTATGCGCGGTCTGTACGGTCGAAAAAATTGTTGTAAGCCTGAAGAGTCCACTTCCGGTAATTGAGTGACGCATCGTAATCTATCACGTCCTGACGATATGCCGTAATCACAGAACCGGCAAGAAATGACACCTGCAGGTATTGTGGATTGTCAAGCGCATTTAACTCTATCGTTAGGGCATCGGGCGACATCCAATATTCGGAAGTGGATAGTGTGTTTGGTGTTGTGGCTGCCATGTATAAAATAGCTTTTATTTGACACAAACTTAATGATACACGGCAGCGAAGGAGTGACGAAAATCAAAGCAGGTTATGGAAACCTCCGGAGAAGTCGGGACGCATTGTGAAGGTTATGGATATGAGGGATTCTTCTGTACGGTCGTAAATATCCACTTCTTCTTCCGGCTCGATTGTACAGGGGAACCATCTGCCTTCGATACGTACCCATGATGCCGGGCAGCAAAGGAACTCGTTACACCACCAGTCGGCCCATTCACGGTTAACCGGCCCAGTAGACATTTCGTAAACCTGTCCTGAAGTGTATCGGCTCATGATACGCGTGGCACTTGGCCTGAACTGACGGAAACTGTTCAGCACGTTACGCTCGTTCTTAAACTCATACTGAAGGGATTCAAGCGAAAGGCAGGAAGCAGTTTCTATAATTCCCAGACCGTTAATGAACTGGAATAGCCATCTGTCCGGATTTTCTTCAACGAATATCTTTCGGTTATGAATGGTTTTTAGTCCTTTTTCCTGAAGATTGAATACCTCTACCAATGGACCACTTTCCAACTGAGTGGCAAATGTAATCGGCTCAGATGGAGGAGCAGAAGAGAGATATATGTCGCCAAAATTGCATACTTCGCCTGATTCCGGCTTTCTGGAAAACTTCGTTACATTTTTTGAAGTGTTGGAAAGATAGCGTTCCACTTCGGTAAACGCACCACCAAGCGAAAACAAATATCCTCCGTAGTCGCGTACGTTCTGCTCGTCGTAGATAATTCCGTCGATCATCCACTCATCGTATGCCTGAAGGGTGTATTTTATGTAGGGCATGGCTGCCTGTGCGGTAAGTGCGGAATACTTGTGCTCTTTCAGTTCACTGCGTAATGCGCTGGATATGTCAAACTCTATCACTTCGCCGTCGGACGCCGGCCAGCTCAGCACATAGTCCTCATAATCGAGGTTGGTCTGCAATGCTGCCTTTACCACAAGTTTCAACCGGTGGAATGTGGCGCGGCTTCCTGGTGAGTCGGCCGTTACTGCCACGATTATCGGACTTCCGCAAAGCGGGCTTCCGGATGTGATTTCTATTCGTTGTGCCATAATTGATAATTTTTAGAGTTGATAAAGTTCTGCCGTTACCACACCAAGTCCTTCTTCTGCCGAAATGGTGTAAGAAAGCTTGTTAATCCATCCGATGTATCCGCCAATGTTGTAACGTTTCCCCCACTGGATATTGGCCAGCTCGGCCACTTCGCAACGGAATTTCACCTGCAGTTTCTTCCGGTTAAGAAGGAAATGTGCGTATTCGCTCATGAATGTGTCGTAAAGTCCGCGTGTGCGTACTTTTGTCTCGATGTTTCCTTCTTCGTCGCGCTGGTCTTCGTTACAAAGAATCTTTCCATCTTTTTCAATGTACGAACGGATTTTAAGAGAAAAACGCTCATCGTCGCCAATTCCTGTCTGTGTGCCGTTATAGTCATATTGCGAACCCCAGTTATCCATACTGTCACTACTCATAGCATATTTACCGGCCACGGTGCGCCACTTGCTGTTACCGTGTCCGTCGTAATTCCAGTCGTAAGTCTGTATAGTAGCATCGGAACCACCGCCACGCATCACTCCGATGGCCAGCCCCCAGTCAATTGTCTGGAGAGGAGATTCTCCGTTTTCAGTTTTCGTTACATCGTAAGACTCATCTGTTTCAAATGTCTGGGTAATGAAAAAATTAGAATAGTTTGTGCCAACAGCGTTTTGTATGACCATGGTCGTATTTTCATGTTGCATTTCTTCATCGACAAACATGGCCAATATCTGTTCTCTATCTGTTATATTCAATCCATTAAAAGTAGTATTTTTCAATTCTTCAGGCACATTTTCTCCTGTAAACGAAACAGGTATATTTGTCTTACTACTTGAATTTCTCTGTCTTTTCCCATTTACATCATTAGGTATAATTGGACTAAAATCACTGATAAGCTCTTCTATGTAATCCTGATTCTCTACACTGCAATCACCTATTTCTACACCTGTAAATGCTCCTACTTCAAAAACGCTCGGTTTAAGGTCATCAAATCCTTCTGCGTCTTTATCTACTTTCAATCTGTACCGATTCCCTGTATTCAAATCAATGTAACATGTAGTATCAGAGCTGTTCTGCTTTTTAATTATACTAAGATAATCCAAAGATGTATCAATCTTTCTGTAATCTACATAATCAAAATTCGTATCATAATCCTTAACGACGTATTTTATATTATATGTTTTCTCATCGTTGTCGCTTTCAGCAGAATATCGCATACGAAATCCGGTTATTTTCTCATTTAATTTCACCGGCGTATCAATAATTTCACATTTTAATATGATAGGTTCTGATGTGTCACGAAACAAATCTCTTATGAAAACGGCTTTTACAGTACGCTTGTCATAATCAACCAAAAAACGGATACCAAATGATGCCCATAAGGAATCAATTACAGATGTCACACTCGCATCGGGGAAATTTCTGGAGTTTGCATACATGTTCATTACACTTGCTGACATAACTAAATTTGCGTTAAGAATGCTAAGTACAATTGATTTTATAACGGCACCATTGGATAAAGTATCTCCTTCACTCCAGCTTTTATCTCCAAGTTCGATATTTTCTACTTTTTCAAACTCCTTAACCTCATGCGACAGCTTTCCTTTTGTATTGCGGCTGTCAAGCCACATTAAAATTTCACGGGTTTTCTCAAAATCAGGACCTTCCTTATCAGGATATTTTCTTTCAATGTCATATTTACAATGTGTGGTAAAGAAACACAATCTTTTCATATCTCCCACATTCAACAGATTGCTGTTATCATAAACCATATCCAGTGAATTGAAAAGACAATCCAGAAAATACAGTATATAAAAACAAATACCGCTTTGCATACGGTCTGCTTCAAGTATATAATAAGGATCAAAATCTCCTTCATCGCTTACAATAGGCTCACTATCTTCTGAACTCGGCTTTTTGTAATGTGTATAACAAACCCTTGCATTGCAGTATTTAGCAATCGGATATTCGTCACTTACATTTATGAAACTTTTTTCAACAACAGGTTTACCGTTTTCTTTTACTGCTGTTTCAAATCCTGAATCTGTTTCTTTATCTTTTATTTTACAGATTCCAGGAAAAGAATATCCTAAAGCGTTAATGTTAATTGTATAATTTATTTCATCAGGAATCACGTTTGTAGGGTAAAAATAACTGAATCCATTTTTCTCATAAAACATATTAATTACGTAATCGTATGTTCCTTTAAGATTTATATTCCCAATCATTTCCCCAATCTGAATCTTATCCTTTAATGGTATATCCTGACAATTCTTCTCCCCTATCAAATCTTTTAATGTGGCAGAAGTAGAAATTAAAGATATGTTTATTTGTCCGGATATCTCAGCGTCTTCAGAAATCTGCATTTTCCCACTACGAAAAGGAACTCCACATACTTTTAATCTCATGGATGAATTTTCCAAATCAACCAGACGCTTATCGCTTTGTACATTATCTACATCTTTAAAAACCTCTCTGTTTTCTTCTATGGATACAGGAACTTCATACGAAAAAGATTCGTTGTCATTGAAATACGGATTCACATCTTCTATATCAATACTGAAATCAGAAGGAAGATTTAAAGACTTTCCGTTTATATCTATTACTATCTTATTTTCCATATTCTTCTACCCCTTTCTTCTTTCCATACGCTCATGCTCTTCCATCATGTCGTTAAGATTTTCAAGCATTATTGTGTATGTTGCATTATTAATCTGTTCCTCACTCGCTCCGTTGAGATACTTTTGCAGGTTTGTCATCATGCGTGTGTAAACCTCAAAGGGATTTACCTGCTGCTGTTTCTTTGGATTCCCTTTCTTGAATACTTTCGGAAACTTCTTTTGCAGGTATGCCATCATGCCGATAAACCAGAAGAGTACCACCTGCATTTGCAGGTCTGTAAACCGGTCGAAGCAATCTTTGTTTTTCGCTTCCTGTCCTGGTATATACGGATTATCCTTTTCCAGAAGTCCGGATGCATTGCGAACTTCAACTTCCTCGCAGAACAGGGAAGCAAGGAGGAGGTTGCGAGCTTCGCGGACTCTTTTCTGTATTTCGGCCAACTTGCTAGGCTCACAGTCCTTTCTTGATGCGTATCTCACCAATGAGTTCGATTCTGACAGGTAGTAGTCGTAATAATCGGACGAAATGCGGTACTGCATCCAGTTGAAGTTCTGCATCAGTATTGACGGGCCGCGGAATATCCTGCCCTTGCTTTTGAAAACAGGATATGGAAAGATTGTGCGGTTTGATGTGTTGTCGAGCCATTTCAGGCATTCATCAATCCACTGGTTTACCTGCCAAATATAGACTTTGAAAGGTGCGGTGTAGCTGTTGCTCGTAAGCTTCATGAAGATACGTTTCATCCGGCTTTCGCTTTCGTTTTTCTTTACAGCAATAAAGTATCTCTCTTCGGGCGGAAGGTTGTTCGTTACAGATTCTATTACCTCCAGTCCGGTCAGGCGAAGAAAGATATCCATCTTCACCTTCTTCGGATTGTACGCACCGCTTTTCCCGCCTGCCGCAATCTCACGCATAATGCAATCTGCCACGACTTCCATCTGTGGCGTGGTCAGCGCGTCCCAGTGGCGTGGCAGGCGCAAATCAATTCTTAGAGTATCGGACTTTTTCATCGTTAGAGTTTTGTGTCGATTGACGGAGTAACGAAAAGCTTGTTTCCCGGAAGATTATTTTCCCATTTCGGAGTGTCGCTTGTGGTTTCCTCTACGGGTGCCACATACAGCGGAGAGTCTATGCCTATATTCGCACTGAAATCGGCGTAGTGTTGCTGAATATACCCAATGGCATTCTGGCGCATACTTATCGCGTCCTCTGTGGCTTCGCTACGGTTGAACATCTTTGATCGTGACTCAACCGCAAAGGCTGTCCACCAGCATATCTTTTCCACCAGGATTCTTCCCTGCTCATTCAGCTTACCTTCCTTCTGTGCCTTTATAAGATAGCTTACGAAGCTGCTTCCTATCTCCCCTTCTATCAGCACGGACTGGATGTACCGCAACTGCGGAATGAGAGAAACAAACTTCTCGCGGCTTTCGTAAATGTCAAGATACTGCTGCATCTGTGTGGCTGTGCTGATAAAGAGAGAAGAGTCCTGATAGTAGTATCTGCTTTTCTTCCAAAGGCGGACTATCTGCTGCATTTCGGTTTCTTCCTCTTCCGGTTCGTCGGATAAAGTCCCCACTTCCTGCGCCCATGTTTCAAGCAAAACCAGCATACGGTCAACAGCACGATGCGATTCCGTATTACAGCGTGACTTGAACTTTTCTATCAGCTTTTCTCCGGCGGCGTCGTAATTCTCGCTCGATGCGATGTTCATTCCTGCTTCGTTCAGAGAAATTACATTCAGGTCCGCACTACGATAAAGCGCATCGAACACCACTACAGGCTGTGCAGCACGTATCAGCTTGTGCCATTCCGTCCAGAACTTCGAGTTTTCCGGAAAAAGTTCTTCAGGAAGAATTTCGTTATATTTCTCGCATACGGCATCATAAAGTTCAGTCCCCAGCTTATCCGCCAAGAAATCGCGCTCGCTACTGTCTATAAAACCTTTCAGGCCCTGAATATCATCGAGCCTGTGGTTTGGAAGATACAACCTTACTTCTTCTATCGTATTTATTATCATAAGCGTTCTGTTTTAAAGTGATTATGCTGATTGAGATTCCGTCAGTCCCGTCGCACTGCGGTCGAGTGTCGTAAGAGTGTTTTCCTGTATGCGCCATACAAGGTGTTTGTCCCATTCGTTGAATCGTGATACCACGTCGAACACGGAAAGAACTATCTGCTGTGTAGGCTTCATGTTAATCTGTTTGAGCAAATACAATTCTCTTTGGTATGTTCCTCCCGATGACGAAGAAGACCCCGGCACCGAACCAATCAAAGCAGGATTAATCTGCATACTGAAGAAGATGATACTGCTTATCTCCTGCAATTCTGTTTTCTGTGCGTCGGCTTCAGACTTGCTTGTGGCGGGAATATCGACGATGCGGAATGCGTCATGTTCTTTTCCGTCCGAGCCGGTAAATGAGAATGAAAGCAGAGTGGAGCCGTTCTGGCTGCGGTCTTTAAGGAAAGTGTTTACACTGTTCCATAACTGATTTCTTATCTCAGCACGTTTCGTTTCGTCATTGATGTTCATCTGGTGATAGAGCTGTCCGAGATATTCAGTATGTACATAAACCACCTTACCCCACATATTAGAGTTTTCCTTCGCCTGTACGCGGTCGGAAATGATATTTGCCGCATATTGATATATCGAGCCGCCGAAGATACTCCACCATGCAGGTTGCGGATAGTACGGGCGGCCAGCAGCAGGATAATATGAAGGAAGAATAAAGCGAGTAGGCTTGTTTTCCGTTACCGGTCTGCCGTTGCGTTTCTTCCCGAAATATGCGTTGAGCCTTGAATCGCGTATCTTTTCACGGAGCGAAGCCAGAGGTCGTACAGGATCAAGAGCCGGAACAGCCTTTATATCGAGTTGGTCATTCACGTCTTTTACGGCCGTATCATAGAAACGGTTGGAAACATACACGTAATTTATTTTGTTGTTATCGTCCATTCTTTCCAGACGACAAATCACAGAATCGTAAAAACCGATGCTTGTAACCTTCGGCTTCCATGTTGCGCCGTTTTCTCCATTCCTGCCCTGAGAAAGACGTATTTCAGGATAACAGATATCAAACAGCGTCATGCTCGTAAAGAGGTTCATACAAACGTTCTGTAAAGAAGATTCTTCTATGAACGCCTTAATTTCTTCAGAAGTCTTTTCCCATACCTCATAATCCTTATTCAGACGGTCTATCTCCTCTATCAGAGTTTCTTCCACTTTCTTATAATGCTCCAGCTCTTTGTTTGAAATCGTTTCGTAATCGGACATCTGACGTTTCAGGGTAATGCCTCTCTCCTTACATGATGCGTAGAAGTCCAGAAGTTCCTTCTGCTTGGCGTAAATCTTCGATTTAATAAGCTCGCCGGCATCATTGTAATCCACTTCTTTCGGAGTCAGTGTGTCGTTTACCGTGATTGTGTAGCGGTACTTTGCGCGTGGTCCCAGTCCGGCTGCCACATCGGTATTGAAGCGGTTGCCTGTGGCTGTGTAGGGAAGCAGGGAGGAAAGGAGAGCTACACGGTTGGGCAGATTGTTGTGCGGTCCCCACGACATATACCCAAGGTTTTCCGTACCTATGCCGGACACGCCTACCTCTACCGACGAAGAAGAGAACACCTGTCCCGGAACAATCTCGCCGTTTACGTCCTTTGTTGGCTCCAGGAAAGTGTTTACCGTATCACTCCACTGCGGAGCGTTGTTTTTTTTGCCTAAACTTTCATTCACAGGCATGGCCACATACCCCTCACTGATAAGTTTGCCCACTTCCTCGTGAAATTTCTCCACAGCCGGGGTACTTCCTCTGTATGTGTTTGTGTTGTTCTTTTTCATTTCCGCTATAACGTTTTAAATTTCACTCCGTCAATTTCCACTACCAGGTAATCCCTTACCACACGGATTTCTCCGCTTTCAATATATCTTATCTTGCGCTGCTTGCGGAAAGTATCAACGGAGATACATTCCACCGTACCTTCCTCCACGGCCCCGTCCTTTGTTATGTATTTGATGTAGAACGGAACACGCTTTATGTCGGTCGCATCCGCCGGAGGATTGAACCCCTTTTTCCGAATACCGTTCCTGTCGGTATATTCAAAGTTTTCGGCATACATCCTTATCAGATTGTAGCTGAGTTTTTCTACGTTCTTAGGCATGTTTTCTAATGTTTTTCTTTATAGCAAAAATAGATATACGCATACACGGGATAGTGACATTTACAGATTGCCGATAACGGGCATACACACGCCGGCCATCTGATAGCGGAAGTGTTTCACGCCGATAAAGAGGGAGTCGAAAGCGTCGGTTCCGTCCGTTCTTAACTCCAAAGGATCAACTTCCGTCTCGACGTATTTCTCTTTCGATTTGTCTTTCTCGAAACCGTTTCTTCCTACCCTCACGCCGGTATTCTCCATTGCCACGATAAGAGCCTCGTTGTTTTCCCTGTTTATGCGAATAAAAGGATAAGTAACACCGGCCAGAGCTTCGTTTATATCCTTGTGTTTAAAGCGGTGCTCCATCGGACGGCCCATGTCTATGGCTATCACATTCCATCCTGCTTTTCTCAGCTTTTCTATAACCAAGTCCTTAAAGTCCTGCTGATTGGCCATCGCATATCCCTTGTGCTTTGCGGTTGAGTCATAGTAGTAATACACATCGCGGCATTTAGCCTTATGCGGAGCGTAATACTTGTTCCAATCGTCCAGAAGCTCACCAAGCTTTCTTTCGTTCTTCACGAACATGGACGAAAGTACCATAAGAGCCTCGCGGTTTACCACCGGATCATGACGCACCTGTCCCGTTACCACCCAGTTGATATTTGCGTTATAGTCGAATGCAATATGAAGCGGAAGATGCGGTACCACATCGCCGTCCAGCGTACAGTTCTTCACACGTTGCAGCTCGTCAAAATCCGGCGTTTCGTAATCAGTGTTAATGACCTGTCCGCCTATCTCTCGGCTGGCAATTTTCAGGCGTACACTATTCTCCACAGCCGGACAGTCCTCCGGTACATATCCATGCAGGTTGTCGATGTCGAGTTTTGAATAAAATCCGTCGCTGCTGTGCTGTTTCTTCATATTCAGAATGGAGATAGCATAAACCACCGGCGGAAGGTCACGCTTCATCTTGGCGATATAGTCAGGTCCGAGAAGGTCTATATTATCGAGCGTGCTGCCACGATAAAAAGCAAATGTATTACAGCGTAGCTTACGGATATGCTCCTTATACGATTTCATTCCCTTAATAGCCTTTATCTCCAGAAGGTCGAACTTTGTAATCAGGTATTCGTAGGAGTAAAGCAGACGCGCGTCGTCGGCGGAAATAACCTTATAGTTGACCAGCATATCCACATTCTGTTTCGTAACGCCGGGAGCAGGAAGTATCTTAAACGGACCTGTACGCGAGAAACACGATTCCGCTATGGCTTTTATCTCCTTTATCTTGTTTTTGTCGGCCACGAGAATCTCCCTGCCGTTCTTCTTTGCGTTATACATAAGGTTATTATATCGGATAACCTTCTCCGCAAATCCGTCAAGTTCCGCCTGAAGCTGGCGCGAAGTCTTGCCCTTGAAAGGTCCCGATTCAAGCGCCTGGTCGCATTTCTCCTCTTCCTTCTCCATCCAGTTCTCGCGCTGCGAGAGTCCGGCATCACTCACTATAAGAGTGCCTTTATAGAAAGGATTAAGCTCGGAAAAACCTTCATGACCTACCGGATGCGTGATACCTGACAACGTGGGCTGTACTTCGGCGTCATACTTCTCCTTCTTTATGAATCTCGCTTCATCGACGATTATGTAGTTCACTGTCATGGAGTTGGCAGAACCCCTTGTTTCGAGCGACACAAGATGCCACACAAAACCATTATAGAACGTGATAACATGGCTCCAATCCTTCGGCTTGATGATAGGACGCGGCACACCTAATTTCTCAGGCGGTCTGCCCCACCAGAAATGCACTCCCTCACGAAGTCCCCAGAAACGTTCTATGGCGGCGATTGTGGCAGGAACGGTACGCGTAAAAAGCTGTTTCCGACTATTTCCGGCCCAGATACCGGCGCCCTGCGGCATGGAGTCAACCACACGCTTCACCTGTGGCCCGATGATACCGTCGGTCTTTCCAAAACGTCGGGCACAAACCGCACGTATATCCCTTGCCCCGGCATAATAGATGCGCTGCTGCAGGTGATTCATATACACATTGCGTACTTCCATGCCTAATCTTCCTCACTCATTACAAAGAAATCTTCATCTTCAAGTGCTTCCATCGGAGCTGTCTCATACTCGCCGTTGCTCTTCTGGATAAGATCTTCCACTTCCTGAATGTTTCCGCCAAAGCGTTTCGCGAGTTTCTTCTTCTCTTCGATTGAGAAATTCTGACGGTCGGCCTTGATAATGCTCACGTCGCCGGAGATGTTGATATCCGACTGCGCTGTCTTGTCGAATTCCTGCTCCTTCTCGTCGAAGTCCTTGTTCAGACGCATTTTCAGTTCGGCCCCCTTCGCCACAGAATTGGCGTTGCCCATCTTCATGCCCTCACGTACAAGCCAGTCGCTCGCGTCCTCCACCTTTGCCCTTTCAATGGCCGGAATAGGATTTTCCAGCATGTTCACTATGTAGTTCAATGCCTGAACATCGGAAGAAAGGGAACAGAAATCCCTTTTCTTTCCTGGTGCGATACCACAGGCGCGACACATTTCAGCCGCTTCCTCGTCCGTTTCGGCCTTCTGCAGGTATGTGTCATACAGGCGGTGCGCGATGTTCCGGCACAGAGTGACCGGCTTCACCTGACGATTGCGCACAAACACCTGATAAGCTTCATACACGATAAGGGTGCGCATCTTCTGTTGCGATGTCATTTCCGCATTCTTCAGGGGGAGGCCATTAAGAACAAACTTGCCCAATGTCTCCAGGTATTTTTCGCTTACAGGTCTTCCCATGACTATACGGTTTTATGGTTCAGGAATGTTTCGGTCAGTGCCCCACTGCCCTTAATCACACTATTCATTCTCAGTAGCGGACGGAATGCGTCGGTAGCGGAATATATAATATCGGGGTCGTCGCCGTACATGGCCGAATACAGGCAGATAGAGAAACTTTTCTCCAAAAGCATAGGTCCGTTAACCACTACACATTTAAACCCATTGAAAAGGCCTAAAAATCCCTCGTACAGACCTTTGTTTACCGAATAAGCGACTCTATCCAAATGCCCTGCCAGACTTCCCCTTACAAGCTCTTCCTGCCCTTCTCTGGTTACAAGCAACAATTCCTTGCACCAGTCCCTCGAAAGATAGGTTGACACGGTGCGCAAAAGATTCTCGTCCACCTCCGGCATGGCCAGAATGAGAAGACCTTTGTCTGCAAGGCATGTAACAGCTTTGAGCAAATCCGTAACCGCCCAGTCGCCACCCGATTGAAAGCACACCGCATTTCGTGTTCTGCCTGACTTATCCCTGAAAGTGTTTTCCTTCAGTAGTTTCGGCAAATCCTTGGCTATACAACATGGTTCCAGATACATGGCTTACTTCTTTTTAGCGGTTTTCGATGCAGTTTTCTGTGTGCTCTCTGTTGTGGCTGCTGTAACATCTGTAGTCTTCAGTGCGGCAAACAAGTCAGGACGGTTGGTTATCTCCTCCTCTATCTTCTTTTCCGCTATCTCTACAGCCTTTTCAAGCTCAACTATCTTGTCGTATTCCAGTTTACGGCATTCTTCCAGATATTCCTTCATACGTTTCAATCTGTCAGAAGTCAAAGCCTGATCGTCGCGGAGAATGTAAGTCCTTGCTGTATGGATTTTCTGTGCCCTTTCTGCCGCTGCCTTATTCTGAGCCTCTTTTTCAGCTTTCACCTGGTCGTTGGTTTTCAGTGTAGCGCCAAATTCCTTTCCACCCATTTTGTCGTAATAAGGCAAAAGTATTTCAAGCAGACCGGAGAATGCGCCGCCTTTCTTTTCCCATGCAGCCTTGAAACCGCCGAAATCATTGTCTTCTGAAAGACGGTAGTAAACTTCCGCAAGTTCCAAATCCACTTTATTATAGATGTTCTGGATTGCCTCCATAGCCTTTACTGTAGCCTCTGTATGCGGTTTGATGATTTCCGCTGCCACATTGTTTTCCGCTAAAGCTTTTGCCTGTTCGCTTTCGGCTGTAGCTGTGGCACGAAGCAACTGTACCTTCTTCACTTCTTCCTGAAGTTCCGGTGTAAGCAACCACGACAATTCTCTCAGACTGAGGCGTTCCACACCAGCCACCTGCGATGCAATCTGCTGTAGCGGAGTCATGGTAGGTTGTGGCGCAGGAGAAGCAGAGGGGGGCTGTGTTTCAGTTTGCGCTTCCGTTTTTTCTGCTTTGTCTTTTGAAGGTCTGCCGCGCTTCGGCTTTTTGTCCTCTTCCAGTGCTACTATGGTTTTGCCTTCGGCTGTTTTCATGCTGCGGCCTTCGGAAATTTCCTTGCGTACTTTATCCATGAGGTACATAAACGACTTCACGCGACGGTTGAAGTCACGCCAGTAAAGAGCCTGTTTCACAAAGTCACGGCAGTAAGAGAAAGCCTGAAGCAACATAAGCCCGTCCTCGAAAGATTTAACTCTCGCTTCCGTCCAGGCATCACCGAACTGGCAAAGAAGAGGAAGTTTTTCTACAGTGAAATTTGAAAAATCTTTCAGGTACTTACCCTGTTCTTCTAATGTCATGTCTTTAAATAATTTGCTATCATTCATACGTTTACAACTTTTTTGAACATATTTTCCGATACAAAAATGCACATCACGCACGCTCGCACGGGGACAAAAAAACAGCCGGCATAAATGAATATGTCGGCTGTTACGTTCTATAAGAGTTTTGGCCTATCTAACTTCGAGCGGCCTAATGCCAGACAGGGAATTAATCCTTCGCTCCTTCAAGCAAAGTTGAAATATTGTCAATTGTCACGTACTGGTTCATGTACTTAACCGGAGAAAGTATAGCTGTGTAAACAGTTGTACGATCATCTTCCGGTGCTGAACCTGTATCAGATGCGATACCGTCAGTATCGAAAGTTACCTTTCTGTTCGGGTCATATACAATTTGAAATACGTCTCCATCAGGGATGATGAAGAAAATATCGAGGTTGTTGAACGCACGTCCCAATTTTGCCGCAATCTGGTTTACTACGTCTATGGTAAATGTAAGTGTCTGTTTGAAGCCTTTTCTCTTACCAAGGCTGGTGCCTTTCAGATTTACAGAATTTTCCTTACAGTCAATTTCGTAAAGTCCTTTGGTTGATGCAAATGTAGGAGTAGTATAAGTTCCGTCTGTGGCTGTCATAGGAGCAGACAAATCAGATTTCAAACCTACATATATTTTGGGAGACAAGCCGGCGAAGTTTTCAAGACACTGTTCGCCCTCTTTGAAGTGTACAAGTGTAGGACATTGTTCTGCCATATTATACTAATTTTCAGTGTTATATAATAAAATCATTAAGTCTTGCTTCAGGCAATGCCGAGAGATTAATCTCCCGGAGTAAACATTGCGATAGCATAGCCCGGACGGACTTCGGTTGTAACCTTAACTGTCTCAGTGGTATATTTCTTGCCATTGATGAGCCAGTGAGAGAATGTACCTGTTCCGTTTGTTGCCTTCAGAGTGATTTCTGTGCCGACCTTGTATTCCTTGCTGTTGTCAGGAGTTGCGCTGTTAACCTGAACAGTACCGTCGGTATCATTGCTTGATACTACCACGAATGTTGATTTCAGGAAGTCGCCTGCAATGTCACTTGGTTCAAGGTTGCCGTTACTCATACAGAAGTTGGAAGCATTCACGTTGTTTACACGTGAGCCCTGAATAGACTGAATCTGGAAGCTGATATCAGCATGATCCTGATCTGAACCTACACGTACACTTACGAAGTTGCGAGAATCGTTGGAATCTACACCATACTCGAAGTTGTAAGGAGTAGTTGCGATAAGCAAATCACCTTTACCGAATGATGATTCAGGGCAAAATGTGATGTTTCTCCATTCTGGAATCTTGAAAGTCATATCTTCGCCATAGATAACACCTGAATTATTGTTCTTGCTGTTACCATATCCGGCTGCAATTGCCGAACCTGTTTCTTCAGTACAGTAAACCAATACTTCAGAAGCGTTACGCAATGAAGATTTCCATTTCATACGCCAAGCTTTGAAGTTTGCGTATGCTGTTACGTCCTGATTATCGGCAGGCTCTGTAATTCCGTCGCAATCAGCATAGTTGCCGTTTGTTACTGAAATACGACCACTTGCCTTGTCACGACGAAGATATGTTACCAGACCGCAGAACAGACGAAGGTAGTTAGTTCCGAATTCGTCAGTCTCACTGTATTCTATTTCGTCGTCGCCATGCCACAGACAGTCGAAAATATCCTCACCATAGTTCGCTACAGCAGCGAGGAAAGCAAGTTCTGACATTGGATAAGTATATCCTACATTGTCAGGATCTTCCGATGTAGCAGGCTTTTCGATATAATTGTCCTTGTTGTCCTTATACATGTTGACAGTAAGAAATCCTGTCATAACACGTTCTTCCATGTAGCCAAGGGTGCTGACTTTCACGTTGCCTACTACCTTACGCTGTGTGGTATGTCCCTTGCGAACCATTACATTCTGAACATCTTTAAAACGAAGCCCGGTGCTGACTTTGATTTTCATACGTTCAAATACATCAGAGCGGAACTGGGCCGCACCCATAATTACTTGTGGTTTATACTTGACACAAATCTGGTTAAGTGCCTCCAAACCGATAAATGTAGCTGTATCTGCCATATCTTACGAATTTTGCGTTGTTAATACTTTGTGTTGTGTTTGTTGATGGTTGACGCCTGATTACAACTGAGAAGCCTGTACCTGCAGTTTCTTTTTGTATTCCTCAAACCTCTTACGGTTTTCAGCTACGCTCAAAGCATCATTCCATATCGGTGCCGCCTCCAGATGCGGAGTTTTAGGCTGCACACCGTTAGTCTTAGGAGATTCACCCTGTCCCTGACCTTTACCCGGTCCTGCCTCGTATGTAGCTACCTTAGCGTTAAGGTCTTCAACTGCCTGACGGCTTTCTTCAAGTTCGCCGTTCACGGTGTTAAGCTGTTCTTTCAGAGAAGCATTTTCGGTTTCTGCTGTTGTCAGAGAAGCCTTTGCTCCTTCAAGTTCCTGTTTCAATGCTGAAACGTCGTCACCCGGAACCGCGCCTTCAAGCTGTTTCTGCAATTCGTCCACCTGCTGTTTCAATTCGTCGCGTTCTGCTGTAACTGTTTCAGCAAGTTTCTGAGCATCAGAAAGCTGGGCTTTCAGTTCCATTACCTGTTTGGCGAGCTCCATTTCACGTCCGGCTACCGTAGGAATTTTTGCTTCCAAAGCATCCGCTTCGTGAGCCTGGAGATAAACACCGCCATCCTTGTCGCATTCAAGAGCAACTGGGTTGCCTATGAACGCAGAGATTTGAATGTACTGTTTGCTCATAATGTTTTTTTGATTGTTATTTGATTGCCTATCTCCGGCGGTCGCCGAAGCATTGTTGTTTCTCGAATACCATTCGTCGTAAATCATCTGTGCGAGTTCGTCCATTGTGCTTTGACCATCTACAAGCGAGCCTACCACATCGCGCATCTTGTACATGGCTCCCTTCATCTGTTCGTCGAGGATTGAGGGGCGGTCTGTTTTCAAGTCCGCAAGAAGTTCGTCCAGAAACTCTTCCGTTTCCTTTGCCACTGTTTCCATGTCGCCGTTAGCAGCGTCACGATACCATTTGTTCTTTTCGGAACTCTTTGTACAGTAATACTCGTGATAGTCTTCGTCGGTGATGCTGTTCTTTGCGCCGTCCTTCATGGTGAAGAATGCGGAATACATACCTATGGAGCCTATCTCGTCGTCAGGATTCATGAAATACACGCCGTCGCACATAGCGGAAAGGAATGCACCGCCACTGGATATGTCGCCGTCGCAGAACATATACACTTTCTGGCCTTTGCTGTGGGCATAATCAATAGCCATACGGAAATCGCGGAGAGTGGAAGCCGCTCCTCCAGGAGTACGGCAGTAGATTATCTGCCCGATACACTTATCTACATCGGCAGCCTCCATGATGATGTCGCGCAGTTCAAGACTACCGTACGAACACTCACCACCTCCGCGAGTCATTGCGGAAGTCAGACGCACTACATTCACTATGCAGTCGTCATCATCTAAGTCACGATAACGGTTGATGTAATCGGCATCCCCCATCCAGATTTTCCCCGAATTGAAGGAATCTACCGCAGACCCGGAACGAAACCTGATGATACCCTGAACGGAGCCGTCCTTCGATTGTGGCGCAAACGACGAACCGGTAGGGTCTGACAGAACACGATTACGGGCACCCGTAAAAAATCCGGGTTCCAGCAGGAAATACTTTTCTCTGAGTAATTCTATCAACGTTCCTCTCATACAATATTTACTATTTTGATACAAAGAAAAGCACCGAACACACTGACTTTGCGACAAAAAAGCCGCCTATCTTCACAGATAAGCGGCTTACAAACAAAAATATCAGGTATGTAATCAAATTACCAACTGCATTCCGTTGGTGTTGGAAATTTCGAACTGTAACTTCTTTACCTCACTCGAATCTTCGAGCGAACAAATATAAGCAAACGGATCGCAACGCACGAATACTCTTCGTCCGTCGCTACGGTACATGAGTAAATGATGTGCTTTCCGCTCTATTTCCGGTATTTTTTCTTCCACTTCCTGTGAATAATCGGAAATTTCTACCGTAACGGACACTTTTTTCTGAAATCCCGCACGGGTTTTCTCCGAAGTCACCTTCACTTCGGCGGAATCGTCCATTTCCATAGTGAACGTGGGTTTGCCGTACAAGGCAGGAACGGAAAGAGCAAAACAGATGTTTTCGCGAAGTTCCGCATCGGACACGGAAAAATCGGAAATTTCAATGGTAGGTGCCAAAACCTGAAAAGGAGTAGCAAGGGAGACTGAACTTTCAGGTATCAGGTAAATCTCCACTATATCGTTAAACTGTTCGCAAAGCATAGTATAATAAAGTGTGTATTACTATTAAAATATTTAACAAAACCCGTGCATAAAGCGTGGTGACATACGTGTGACAAAAATTGGCAAAAACAGACGCTTGTTTAACTATAATTTTACATAAATAAATAACCGTTTAATATTTACAAAAACAAGCCTTCAAAATCCCTATGCGTGCTCCACGTATTCCTCTTCGGTAAATGAAGTGCTGCCCAACTTGCGGTAATAGTTACGCTTCAGGTTTTTCTTCATGCCGTTTCCTGACTGATTCGGAATATCATATCGCTCCATAAACCGCTCAATTCCTTCCATCACCGTGCGTTCCGTGCCATGAGCCAGAGCAAAGTCTTTTTCCTTTTCCATGTAAACAAAAAAATCCCTCCAGAACATGCGGTTCAGTTCCTTCTTAATGGAAGGAACACTTGAATGATATAATGTCCATGAAGAAGAAGGCACCCTTCGGTGTTCTCCTATTTCTATCTCCCTGGGCAAAGATACGGAAATATATTCACCTCTCTCCTTCACCTTTCTTTCGGAACTGGTAAAGCTCATGATGTCTTCATCGGTGGGATAACTTCCTTTTGCCAAATCCTGAAAATGCTGGAATTGGTTTTCAGAAAAACAATCAATACCTAAAAAGTCACCGTTCGGGTTATCCCTCAAAGCTCCGGCGATGAGAAAGAACACCGTACTGTTTTCAGGAAAAGACACATCCCCACCTATGGGGATGCGTGTACCCGGCTTACGGTTTCTTACGTATGCCCCTATGTAATCGGGGACTCTCAAAAAAACTCGTGCCATCGAAAGTACAATTTAATTTATCACACTGGATATTTCATCTTCTATATCTACAATCACATCGGGCCTGAACTTGTATTTGTTCAATTCATCAGATAGTTCCTGGTCGGTAACAACGGGACTCACGTTCCATCCTTCCGATGTGAGCTTGCTCACCACATATCCCTTGTCGTTATCATCCTTCGATACTGAGACAAATTCAATACCCTTGTTAATTAATTTCTGCAACTGAATTTCGTTCAACATTGTGTTCAAATTTTAAAGTTATACATTAGTTACTTGTCTGAAAGCGTCTCTGAAGGTGATTCCATACCGGTAGCACACTTCAAAAAAATAACCAAGATTAAACCTTTTCATGGTGGTCATTACATTTGTAAACTTCCTTTCCGTTTCTCCATATTTGTATTGTGGATTCTGTTTACTGACTCTGTGGTAGAAACTTCGTCCCTGTTCGCCAAGGCTGGCCAGAGAAGCACCGACCGATACCCAGTTGGCATAACCTTCTGTAATGTCGATATGTCTTTCTTCAATCAGGCGTATACATAACTCCACTTTCTGCAAGTCAGTAAATCCGGTTTCGGGTGTTCTTTCAATGTTTGTGGCCTGACTATAAACCTTATTGACATGACATTCCTGTTCCGATTCAATGCCGTCATACACTTCGACATCTTCGTTCAGATAGAAATTATCATCGTATGAAATGAAACGGGTTCTTGTCACGTCGCCACAGGCCTTGTCTATAATGATACCCATCTTCAGGAACTCATGCTTCAAGCTGCAATAATGCTGACGATGCAACCCCTTATGAAGCAACGGTATGATTGCAAAATATCCGTTTCCGCTCACAGACTTTCCGGCATACAGCACGTAAGGAAGATGCGTGAGTATGGGCATTACATCCTTATTCATGTCAATATTCGGATTGTCCTTTGCATCAATATCTATACATATCAGTCCGGTATGCTCTATAAGATCGCCTAAAGTCCTTGTTTTGAACGTACCGCTTATGGCAGCCATCGGCAGATGCTTTTTCTCTTGCTTGTACTTTTCGCTTCCGTATAGAGAACGTATTCTCTCCACGTCGTTCTTATGCCTTTTCGAGAATAAAAAAGCACGCAAAGGGCAGATAACCCCCACATTGTCCGTCACGCCGTTATATACACTGATACGTGTATCAAGATAACTGTTCATGTCACAATTTTTTCAGGTTTCTGCCCCAAAGATAAAGAATCTAAGCCAAAATGCGATATATTATTTAAAATATTCCATCATAATTCATGTATATTCTACTTTTAACAGATTACGCACTATTTTTTACCAAACATCTTATTTATTTTCTTGTCACTGCCCCTTTCCCTGCGGAAATACAGCTCATCTACCGTTTCATCGACCATTTCCTTGCGTACAATCTGCGCGCGTATATTTCCCATCCGTTTGGTCAACGCCTGGTTTACTTCCGCATTTTGCGATATGGCAGACGTGACATCACGAAGCAATCCTGCAAGTTCCTCATTTGTTACCCCTGTATTGCCTCCAGACATGGAAGGAGATAATAGCTGCACATTTCCGTTGTCATACGCGCGGTATCTTCCGCCTCCGTTCGAGAAATGCTTGTCGTAACTAATAAGCCCCTGAAGCAAGTCCGGACGGTACTGCATGATGGCGCGCGTGGTTTCACGGCCAATCACTATCTCCGGTCCTCGCTCGCCCACAATGGACGGCTTACCGTTGACAAGGGTAGCAAGAGGAGAGTTTACTACTCCTACTCCTGCAGGAAGAGCCGGAGCCACATGGGCATTGTAGGTATGACCATCGTCGGCAGCCACGCTTACCGTACCATTTCCTGTAGACACGGACTGTACGTTTCCGCTGTCGTAGGTAAGCATACCTGTAACGAGCTTTGTGGCGGTGGTTGCAGGAGTGGCTTTTTCTGAGCCTCCGAAAAGATTAGATACAGCACTCATGGCCGTATTCAGCAAAGCACCAAGCACAGCCGATATGACTGCGACAAGCGGAATACCCCACCATCCAAGGTTTCCAATTGTTTTTGCGGCACCAGAAGCAATACCAAGAGGAACTTCTGCGGCAGTTTCAGAAGCGGAAGTAGAAACATTCTCTGCAGCCTGCGTTTTTTTGGCGGCCACAACCTGCTGACCTAATTGCATTGTAGCGTTAGCAATGGCCCCGGCTCCTTCCTGAACTAATGTCTGTTCAGCATTCTGCCCTTCCTGAACTACATTTGTCACATCCTTGTTTTCTTTCTTTTTCAAGGAAATTTTTGACAAACCAATTTTTGCTATTTCGCTCAAAGTTTTCTTACCGGCTTTCTTCGCTATATCTCCCTCGCTTTCCAGACCTACCTTTGACACATCACTCATTTCATCCTGCGACTCTTTCTCTGTATCAACCATCGCCGCACGAATGAGCGCATGTTCTATCTTCTCCTTCACCCAGTTCATGATGAGCTCTTTCGTGAGGTTTCCCATTTCCTTCACGAAATTTTCAAACGCTTCCTGTCGCGCTTCAAGCCCTTCTTCTCCACCCTCAAAGGTAAAGTTTTCTCCCATTTCCTCAAAGGCATCGAAATAGTCTTTATAGGTGCTCAACCTGTTTTTTACCTGCTCCACCATCTTTTCCGACAAATCGGAAGCGGCCTGTTCTACTACCATACGCTGCTCTTCCACATCGTATCCATGCGTGGCCAGGTAATCGTAATATTCCTGAGCGGCTTCCAGTCGTTGACGATACATTTCCACTTCCGTATCGAGCACCATTCCTGGAGTGGCCAGACCAATATCCTGCTCGTTCTTGCGGAACTCTACAGCCGCCTGATTTTCTCTGTCCTGCGTGTCAAGCTCGCGCTGGCGTAGAGCAAATCTTTCTGCGGCAATCTTCAACTGCTCCTCGCGCTGCTTCTTTATGGCCTGAGTGGTAGCGTCGCCGTATTCAATGGTCTTGTAATAAAGTGCCTTCAGACGGTCTTCTTCCAGATTTACCATTTCTTCGCCGAAAATAGCCTGATCGGACAACATCTTACGGAAAGCCGCCTGTCCTTCTTCGGTATTTATATCGATGGTGTAAAGCTGTTTGCTTATATCGAGCAATGCCTTCATTCCTTCACCTGCTGCCTGGTTGGCCAGCTTTTTCAGGCCTAAAAGCATTTCTCCGGAAGCACCTTCCATTCCTTCCTTCGCCATCTCTTCATATTGCGTAAAGAAAAGTCCAAGCTTTTCAAGCTGTGCCTGATAGTTTCTTTCCACCTGACCGGAATAATCTTTTTTCAGAAGAATGTCCTCGATTTCCTTCTGCAAATCGATGGATATTTCCTGAATCTTCAAAAGATCTTTTTCCAGCTCAGACCATATACCATCCATTTCGCCGGTACCAAACTTTTTCAGTTTTTCGCGAATGTCGTCCAGGTTTTTCAATGTTAGGTTTACAATAGCCTTTTGCGAAGAATCCGTTTTTGCAATGTCATTCTGCGAAATGTAACCAAGCTCTGTAGCCCAGTTCTCATCGGCATCGCCATGAAGCTTCTTACGTGCCTCTATGCGTGTGTTCAATTCTCTCAGTTCAATGTCAGTAAGTTCCTTTTCCCGCTGTTCGGTGGTAATCTTCTGCTGCAGGTAGCTGTCATTGATAACCTGACGCTGCTGACTGTAATACACCTTGATAGCTGCCATAACCGCATCGTATTCATCACGCGCATATTTCAATGCTTCACGCTGTCGGCGTTTGGCTTCAGCGTCTTTTTCTGCTTCCGTAATTTTATAAGGACCTTCCTCTTCTCCCGTAGGCTTGTAGGAACCGATAACCGGATCGTACTTTTTATTGATATTTTTTATTGCCTGCTGCTGGTTGTAGAAATGGGCCACATAATTATTTACAGCACGCTGCGCTTCATCCATTCGATTGATAAACACACTGTTCTCAGTAACCAGACTGTGCGACATACCTTTCGGTCCGTACATGTCCTGCCAAATCTGTTTTTGCGCCGAGCGCCATTTCAGCCCTGCATCATAATACTTTGCCGTAAGTTCTGCTAACTTTTTAGCATCAATATCTCCTAAGTTCCCTACTCCAGCCGAACTATAGACATTCTGCAAATCACTAATCTGGTCGGCCAGCTTGCTTGTATATTGTTCACCAACTCGCTGTATGGCCGATTCCTTTGAACGGTAGGCTATGGATTGTGCCAGCGAAGCGTTTACCGCATCCTGGGCTTCCTTAATTTCTTCAAGAGTGGATTTTTCGGAAAGCAGATGGGGGATGTAGTCGCCATAAAGTTTGTTTATCTTGATAAGCAAATCACGACGCTCATCGGTACCTGCTTTCAGGTTTTTCAATCGTCCGAAAAGGGTATTTGCTTCTATTCCTGCAGCATTACTATCCTTACTGAATTTGCGGAAGCTGTCGCTAAGGTCGTTTGCAGATTTTTCTACATCGGAAAGCTCTTTCTTAGCCTGGCTTAAACGCATGATTAATGCAGCGATGGCACTTGCCACAAACAAGAAAACATTACTTCTCAAAATTAAAGTAAGCCTTGAAAATGCCGTACCGGTTGCGGTTGCAGCCGCACCGGCCGAAGTTACTCCACGGGCAGCAGCAATAGCGTTTTTGCTCATGGTATATAAATCTACGGCCAGCGTCTTTACGTATAAAGAAAACTGCACAAGTCCTTTAATAGAAAAGAACATAATCAATGAAGGAAGCATAGCCACAAGCTGCTTTATAACTTCTACTACAAGAGCCAAAGCTATTTTAAGTTCAGTCATCAGTAACGTATTATTCTGAACAGACTGAGACAAATCATAAAATTCCTGTGCTACCTCTTTAAGTTCCTGAGTATTCTTTACGTTGATAAACACCTTATCCCATGAGTTTGCAACTTTTTCCATTATGGCAGCCGCATTCTCATTCTTAATCATATACTCATTCGTGACTGAAATAGCTTCTTCAAAGCCCTTATTGGAAATCATCAAAGCTTGATCAATCATGTCAAGATTGCTTGCGAAATTTGCCAGCACTCCAGACATACGAGCTCCCTCAGAGCCTAAATCTTTCATCAAAGGTCCTAACTGCGAAAGGCCACCTTTTTCAGATAATCCACGCAACACAAGCATAACAGCCTCGGTAGTATTTCCTACTTCCAATAAGCTTTTTATTAAATTTTCATCTACTCCAGCCGCTTGCGAAACTGTTTTATAATGAGTCTGAAGCTGAGTGATAAACAAGTTCATGGCTGTAGCCGCTACTTCAAGTTCCTGTCCTGTACTATCGGCCGCCGCACCAAAAGCCATAAGGTCTGCAATGCTAATATGAGCCTGTGCACCGATACCGGCCAGTCGTCTGGTAAAGTCTGCTATATAATCTGCATTAGCGGTTGTGGACTGTCCCAATAGGTTGATAGCGGAACCTGTAGCCATAAGAGATTTTTCAATACCCATTTTCTGTGTCAGGCCTAACACATCGTTCATCTTCATCAACTCTTTGATAGCTTCCGAACCGCCAAGTTCCTCACCCAAAGCAACCGAAATTTTATCTGCCGCACGAACGAAACCAGCCACACCTTCCACGCCTTCGCTACCGATACCAAGCTTTCCTGCCTCGTATGCCAGTTTGTGAAGTTCTTCTACACTGGTACGAGTATCAATCTTACTAATTTCTCCGATTAATTCAGCTACACCTTTTGCGGAAAGTCCTGTAGTCTTTTGGATGTCGGCCAAAGAGTCTGAAAATTCCAGGTTCCTTTGCGCTATATTCTGAAGCTGTCCGGTAATAAAATTAAAACCACCATAAACAGACACATACGCCGTCAAACGTTTAATAACAGAAAGAATAGCGCCGTCCTGACGTTTCCACTGGCCCGTGATTTTACCTATCTGATTATCTATCTGCTGATATTGACGGATAAGGTCTTTCATTCGCGGATCATCAGCAGTAAGATTGTTCATCTGCTTTCGGCATTCCTTCAGAGCACGCTGCAACTGAGCTAAAGTTGTTTTATTTAGATTATCAACAATATCTTGAAGATTAATATATGCCGTACGGTTTTGATTAACCGCTTTTTGCATAGCCTTCAATTCATCCAGCTTCTTTTTATACTGCGGATCATCAGGGCCAATTCCCATCTGTTGCATTTGATCAAGTTCATTTCTTGTTTGTTGAACCTGTCTTTGCAATCCCTTCATCATGTCTACAGCCTGCTTCCCATCCATGGTAATAACCACATGTGCTGTACTGGTGTTTCTTGCCATATTCTGCTGAGTTTTGTCGTTTATTTTCACGAAAATAGCAAGCTAAAACAGCCAAAATGGGACAAAAAAAAGGAGAGGTTTTACCTCTCCTTCAAGCATTTTTTATAATAGGGGTTACTTGCACATTTCACCCAAATATATCACCCTTATAATTTATTGATATATAATATTTTAAGAAGAAATCTACAGTTGTTTATAACTGAATTTTGTATTTTTAGTCCTTGTATTATATTCATTTCAAACAAAAACAGCGACAAATCCATAGAAATTCTGCACATTTCACCCAAATATATCACCTCGGTAGATAACCTAATGATTCATATATTCTCTTCAACTTTTAATTTTCTATATTCATTTAGGGGTATCACCAACATTTACTACGTATGTTACTGTTTAATATAAGCTAACACTTATATCAAAAACTTCACATTCCAGATAATTCCTAAAAACGAAGGTTTTTCAGATTAACACAAGGCGATATATTTGAGGGAAATGTGCA
>ERZ1024483.11-NODE-11-length-81538-cov-11.836702_pt1 | contig 81538 bp, 90 predicted proteins | sample MGYA00520799_ERZ1024483 | MGnify/ENA primary metagenome ERZ1024483 (study PRJEB33242, sample SAMEA3444315) | Homo sapiens | biome: Host associated; feature: Gastrointestinal tract; material: Stool | place: Uganda | collected 2011-01-01 ...
TTACCCATTGTGAGACTGGAGAAAAATCATTACCACCAGTTGACGGCACTCCTTTTGTCTTATAAAACTTGCCGCCACTTAGATAGCCTTCAAGAACATCATCGACGTAACTTGGAAGATTCGCAGATGAAATTGTCCCGCTAATGCGCGAAGCAGGAAGATTACCGCTAACTTCGCCGATTGTATAACTAGGCTTGCTTGATTGCTTTGCCCATGAATATACATCGCTAGCTGGCATACTTGTCGGGAAGTCTGTAATCTGAGATTTAGTATGCGTATGACTTGAATTAGCCTTTGCGGCCAACTTTGTATTCATTTCAGTCTCAGTATAATACCTATCATCATGAGTATGACCAGTATTAGACTTTCCATCAAGAGCAGTTTTAATTACCTTATTCTGAACGGGATTCGTTGAATCCGCAGAAAGGGTTGCATCAACTGTAACATGGTTTGAACCTGCGGCAACACCATCAAGTTTGGCTTTGTCTGCGGCAGACATAAGACCTGCGGCACTTGAAGTCGCATTGCCATAGACAGTATTTGAATCCGTAACGCTAAAGGAGCTGCCATCGCTACCTGTTAGAGTAATTGAATTACCACTCTTGATTAAATTATAAGTTGTATTTGTATTGATATTATCTTTAATTTGAATCAGAGAGGATGAAGAAATACCCATCCACAAAGTGCCGGTATCGGTGGCAACATATAATGCACCATCCAATACTTTATTTTTGGCAGTGAGTGCTTTGATATTAGGTTCTTTATCTCTGATAAATTTTACTCTTGCTATCTTGCTCACATCCTTTCTGATATATTATTCAATAGAAGACCAAGTTAAATCATCTGGTGTAGCAAAATCGGTAGCGTCATGATATGCGGCAGATTTTAACCCATATACTGCAACAGATTTATCTTTAACTTTAATTGTACCGTTCGTAGTTCCAGTAGTGATGGAAGGAACAGTTAAAACATCAGACGGTAAAATACCGCTTGCAACAGTATCGACATATGCTTTTGTGGCAATGTCGTTATCATCATTGATAGCCTGACCCGCCGCATACTTAATTTTACCAGATAATGTGCCGCCAGTGAGAGGAAGATATTTCGCTTTCTCTTGGTCGGTATATGCCTTTGCATCTTTGAGGGCTTTGTCTGCCTTTGCCTGCGCGTCTGTTGAAGACGTGCCAGATGCAGTCTTAATTGCTGAATTCATTTCGCTCTTGGTTGGATAATTTGACAGGTCAGTTTTAGAACCGCCTAGTTTTTCAAACTTGCCGTTAACCCAAAAGTATTCAGTGTATTCATTGTTAGACTCTGTTAAGTCTGGCAACATGTAAATCGTATTTTCTTCACCAGTAGAAGGAAGAGTTGACCCTTTTGCCAACACAACACGTTTAAGGTGCGGCGCACCAGCTACAGCATTTGCAATGGCTGTGTTCATTGCATCTTTTTTTACGTATTCTGCTGGAACTTTATCACTTGGAATGTTAACATCCCAGTTAATATCAGAAGCATCTACGAGTTTGAAAGTGCCGTTATTCTTCTGTTTGATTTTATCAATAAGTTGAACAGGCATTATTTCACCTCCACCGTAGTTGCACCTAATCCTGCATTAGTTGACCTATAGATATTATAAGAAGCCGTATAGCCGCTTGCATTTGTGAAATCAAAAGTCTTTACTTTATTGAAACCACCCTCAAAACCTCCAACATAAAATGCTGGAGTTCCAAAAGAAGCAGGAATTGCAAAGTAAATATATTGCCCAGCGTTCGCTGTTACATTCCATGAACCTGTGCGGCCAGACACCAGATTTCTAGTTAAACCTTTAATAAATGCCGCATCTATCTTAGCAGTATCTGTTATATTGCTCACACCATAGTATTTACCATTTAAAAAGTAAATTGTAGTCTGCTTGGTAGATGTAGCTTTGCGAGCGTCAGTAGCAGTTAAAGTAAATGCGGTCGTTGCAGTAAGAGGTGCCGCGAAGGTAATTGCCGCAGTTCCAGATTGTGTTTTATTGATTTCAAACGATTGGCTACCTGCTATAATTGTTAGTTTAGAAGGTTGCTTGTTCAAGTTCCAAGAGAAGTTAGAAGATGAAAGACGAGAACCTATTTCAAGCGTGCCGCTATTGTTAGAAAAACTATTAACGGACATCGCTTTATAAATTGAAAGTGTGCCGTCAGAGGTAATATCAAAATCTCCGCTTGGCTTGATAATACCTGCGGCAGAGCCAGTGGCGATTTTAATATCGCCACAGCTGTATTTGATATTATTTTTCATGATACTCGTGGTATCTGAAAGAAAATAGATACCGTTGGGGTCTATTTTAGTAGACCCCAACGCATCATACTCTGATTGCACGCCTGTGTAAAATCTAATATCCGCAGACATACAATCTCCTTAGTCTAATTTAAATTAGAGTGTGCCCCATTCGATTAGGCCGTTAGCATATTCTTTTGCAGAATTGAGAGCGCTATTAGCCTTAGTGGTAGCATCCTTAGAAGCAGCGTCAATAGCTTCGGTCTTTTTTGTGTCAGCATAGGTCTTAGCTTCAGAAAGAACATCAGCAGCAGCACCAGCAGTTTCAAAAGCGTCGCTGTTTTGATATGCGGCAGAGCCTAGACCTTTAACGGCAACATCTGTACCTTTTACAGAGATTGTGCCGTTAGCGGTACCAGAAACAACGTCAGCAGCCTGTAGAGCTGTATCAGCTTTAGCGCCCTGTGCGGCGGTAGCATAGTTCTTAGCTAGACCATCGGAGTAAGCCTTGGCGTCTTCGAGAGCCTTGTCAGCTTTCTTGCCAGCTTCGGTAATGGCAGCAGCCTTAGCCGCATCAGCCTTTGTGGTAGCGTCTGTAGCAGCAGCGGTAATGGCAGCTTCTTTTGCAGCGTCAGCCTTGGTCTGAGCGTCAGTAGCGGCTTCGGTCTTGGCAGTGCCAATAGCGCCAGTTACTTCCTCTTTAGTGAAGTAGTTGCTAAGGTCTACGTCAGAGGTGCCAATGCGTTCAAAAGCACCGTTGACGAGCATATATTCAGTGTAGACAGACTTGTTGGAACCTGCGGCACCAGTGTCACCAGCATCGGGAACCATATAGATAGTGTCTTCATTAGCTGTAGCAACATCGGGAAGAGTGTCAACAATTTCACGCTTTAGGTGATGTGCATTGGCAACAGCTTCTGCAATCTTAGTATCGGTTTGACCACTCGTATAGGCATCAGTAATGCCGTAACCAGCAAGAGTAGTAGCTTTATCTGCTTTTTTATCAATGTTAGCCTGTAGCTCGGTCTTAGCAGCGCCAACCTGAGCGGTAGTATCAGCTTTAGCATCTTTTAGAGCTTGGTCAGCCTTAGCAGTAGCATCAGCCTTGGCATCTGTAAGAGCTTTGTTGGCTTTAGTGGTAGCGTCAGCAGCGGCGGCATCAATAGCAGCTTGCTTAGCGTCAGCAGCGGCTTTCTTGATGGAGCCTTCACCTTCGCCTTGAATAACCGTTAATTTTTCATCTGCGGCAGAAATATTACTTTCAGCGGTAGTAACACGCTGAGTAAGAGCAGAAAGGTCGGCAGCAACAGTTGTTGGCTTAACAACTTGAATATACTTAGTGCCGTCCCAATAGGCAACATTATCTCCATTGTCGCCTACAATATATAGGGTGTTAATTTTACCCTGCGTAGGAAGTGCGCTTACTTTCTCATAGATACCGCCAGAGTATGGGGTATCGCCTTTATAGATGCGCTGTTCTTCTTGTACAAAATAAAGAGTATTAGCATCTTTATTTTCAAGACCTTGATAGCCAGCAAGAGTAGCAGCTACAAATTTAACTTGACTCATTCATGTCTCCTTTAAATAGTTGTCCATTCTGTATTATTAGCAACACACATATATGTATGAAGGGCCGCATTCCATTTATAAATTGCTTTATCAGCAATATATATCATAGTTTCTTTTCCTTCTTTTGGAAAATCTTCAATAGAAGTGCCAAAAGTTATAGTTTGTAAATTAGAAGGAGTAAGTTGTTTCCACCCGTCTTTATAACGCCACATTACGCCAGTTTCTTCTACATAATAATAACCTTCAACTGGCGCTAATTTATCAACTCTATCTTTGTCTGTAGGAAATTCTTGGATACAATTGTATTTAATTCGTAGACCGTTATAATCTAAATAGAGGTGACGTGTATCGGAAACAAAAACTAAATTTCCATCGCTAACTGGTAATTTATTTAATTTTGCGGACATAGTTGTATATACACGAACTACAGCCATCTTAACTCCTAAAATTCTACAATTGTCAAAGCGTTATCCGTGTAAGTTTTAGAAGTTTCAATGGCTTCTTTCTTTGCTGCTGCAATTGCTTCTGCACTAGCAGTTCCACCGGAACCTACGCTTGTGTCAATATACTGCTTAATGGTAGTACCTTCGGCAATATCGCCAACTTTTTCAGAAAGAATAGTCTTTACTTGTGCGGCATCAACCTTAGTGTTCAAATTCTCTTGGATGGGAGAAATTTGACCATCTGTGTAAGCCTTAGCTTGTTCAAGCGTTGTAGCATCTTGAGTATCCGCATATGCCTTAGCATCTTCAAGAGCCTTAGCTGCGGCGCCAGCTTTTTCATAGTTAACAGCAAGACCATCGGCGTATTCTTTTGCGCTTGTTAGGGTTGCAGTATCTTTTTCAACAGCAGCGGCAATAGCGGCAGCTTGAGCTGCATCAGCTTTAGTTTGCGCTTCTGCAATAGCAGCGGCCTGCGCAGCATCAGCTTTGGTTTTAGCATCAGCAGCAGCAGCATCAATAGCAGCTTGCTTAGCAGTTGTTACTTCGTCTTTGGTTGCATAATCGGAGAGGTCTACCTTGCTGTCACCGATTTTTTCAAATTTCTTAGTTTCACCAGTAACGACAAGAATATATTCATCGTAGTGGTCATCAACTGGAACCATATAAATGGTATTAGCGTCAGCTTCATCAACGCTGGGAAGAGCATCAACAATAGCACGCTTTAGATGGTCTGCCTTTGCAATAGCAGAAGCGATTGCAGTGTCAGCTTCTTCTTTCGTATAAGCGTCAGCAATGCCATATCCTGCCAAAGTAGTTGCTTTATCAGCTTTGCCAGCGACCGCAGTATCGGTATAAGCCTTTGCGTCTTCAAGAGCTTTCTTAACAGAACCATCACCATCGCCAGTCAGGCTATCTAACTTAGCCTGAATAGCTTCAATAGTTGATTTAAGATTTTCAACTTGTTCAAAAACTACTTTGAAACCAGAACCAGTATAAATGTAACCTTTGTTATCTGTAGTATTGATATAGATAACGCCCTGTTCTTGGTCAGTTTCTGGAAGAGTCTCTACTACCTTAACATACTCTTTTACCTTTGATGGGTCAATTTTACCATCAATTCCAACAGGAGAAAGATTAAAACCTGTACCTTCGGCTTTTGGTTGAAGCATATATGCTTTATACTCACCATCAACCAATGCGGTGATAACTTGACCGCCATAAGCAATGGCCGAATCTGCATACGCCTGTGCAGCCGCTAGTGTTTCATGAACACTCGAAGCATCAAGTGGAAGAGCGTTACCACGAGAATACGCTTTTACGGCAACTAATAATTTTGTGCTATCAATAGCCATAATTTATGACTCCCTTCTAAATAGTTACCGTAAATGTCATTGGAGCAGCAGCGGGTGCGGCCATAGCATAACTATAGACCTTGTAATCAGCTGCTTTAGCGCCATTAGCACCTTCAACTGCTACCGTTTGCTTAGTGAAACTAGAAGCCATACCAATATCATTGGTTTCTTCATATTTAACTTGACTTACATCACGAAGAGCCGCAGGATAAGCAAAAACAATGTACTGCTGTCCTTGAGCAACTTTAATAGTAAGTTTGGTACCCGCCACAGGGTTAAGTGATTTACCAGTAAGGGCGCGTACAATTGCAGAATTTAATTCAGGCACAGAACCTACGCCTGTGCCATAAAAGGCATTGCGTTTTCCAATATAAGAAAGCGCATTCGATGTAATAGAACCAGCAGTGATATGACCAGCTGGAGAATCATCCCCAAGATTATCCTTTTTAATTGCACCCTCGGCATAAGAAGCGATAGCCTTGAAAGAAATAGTACCTTCTCCGATTGTAATTGAATGGTCAGATAAGACTAGTGGGCTAGTAGAACCTTCAAGAACATCGACAGTGCCATCAGAAATTTTAATTGCAGTAAGAGCACCGGCATCTTGTTGCGTAAAATTCGCCGTCATAGTTGCAGTAAGTGCGGTACCAACCTCATAGTTGCCAGGTTGAGAACCTTTTGAAACCGCAAGAGAAATTTTAGGTGCAGTATATGCGGCAGGTACACGTTTCATAATAATTTTTTTGATTAACGTATCTAAGTCAGTACCAGCTTCAATAACATCGCCTGTCTTGATACCGCCAACACTCCCGCCCACACCTAATTGAACAGTATGAGCTTCTTTTGACTTAGCATTGCCGAGCGTATGCGGCACTTTAGAATCATCTACATAAATCATATTATCTTCTGTAGAAATAACGACACTATTTGTACCAATAGTCCCAGCGGTAATGCTATCATTTAGTTTTGTTTCAGAACCGTGAAAAAAACTAATTTTTTTTGCATTTTCTGCATCAGCCATTTGTTTATAACCCCTCTCTATTGAGTATAAAAATTTTTATATATATAAAATAAACCATATAACTAAAACTCTTGAATCTTAACTCCTGCATTAATAGTTATTTGGTCTATTTTATTTTCTACGGAAACGGCTTTGTCATATGCGTCAGCCGCGACTTTTTTAATTTTTTCTGTTTCTTTTGTCCATTCTTTGAATTCTTTGCGCTGTTCGTCCATCTGCTTTTCCATTTTATCCCCAATAGAAGCAAGATTAATTACAGCATTTTGAAAAGCACTAAAATCATCAGAAACGACAAATGCAGAACCATCATTTGGGTCGGATAATACATGCACAAGAAAATTCGTACTAGAAGCAATTGATACTGAATCGACTAATTCAACACAACAAAGTACATCTCCTTCGTGCAACATAGCTTGCGGCCATTTAATTTCCCACACAATGGGGTCTTCATGCGTTTTTGTAAAAACATTGTATCCTTTTATATTTAATTGAACGTGCCGCCAGCTCAAATAAACTTTTGTATCTGCAACACATTGCGCAGCAGCTTCTTGGTCAAAAATAATCCTAAAAGTACGACCGTTCGCATCTGCGCCGCCAGTCACGATAGGGTCTTGAATGTCTTGGTCAAGAGATTTTAAATTGACTGTAACTGCTTTTAATTCTTGACTCATTTATTCGCTCCTTTCATTGTTCTTCTGGCTTATAACAAATTGTGGGTTGGAAAGATTGATTCTAGGTAGGTCGCGTATCTCTTCCATAAGGCCATCAATAAAGGAGTTACCACCTGCCGCTTTGTAGTATAAATATCTGCGCTCTAAAGATTCTAAGTTGAGGTCATCAATAGCCTTGATTTCATAGCAAAAATAGTGATGCTTGTCAATGATATAACTACGAGAGTTTTCTTGCAATCTCTCAAGAGTAAGTTTTTCATGCTCTTTAAGTGCCTTAATATCATTCGATTGATTGCTAATCTCTTGACTAAGATTTTTAATATCTGCCTGCAATAATGCAATGCTTTCTACAATCTCAGAGTGCTTTTTGTCTTTAAGTGTCTGATAATTGAAAAATTTCTGTAACTTACCATAAAAATATTCCAATAGCTCACTTAAAAATTTAAAAGCGACAGCTAAAGTTACAACCAGCATAACAATAGCCCCGAAAGAGTATTGCGATACCAGTTGCGACAAAGCATCCATTCTCGGCAATATCCCTTCTTCTCTACATAATCTAATATAATATGAAAATAATTTATGTTTGATTTTAGGAATTTGCCCATAAAAAAACGAGGGAAACATAAAGTTTCCCTCGAATAAAATAAATTAAGCGGTTCTATACCAGATGAAGCAGGTCGTGTAAGGCGGCAAGTTGTTGTGTGCTTGCCCCCCCCCCCGTTAGAAGCAATAGTGTGAGTATGGTCACCAACCGAAGACGTACCCTGTCCACCATAAGTACCAACAGAGCCAAAATAATTACCAGCACCTTGAAGAACATTACCTCCACCTGGGCCGTACCATGCGATAATTCGTCCATCAACATTGTGATTGTGATTGCCAGCACCACCAGTAGAACCACCGTGGCTGTGCGTTGGCATTTCATTAAGACTAAGCGTATGCGTTGCTTCGCCACCAGTTAGCTTGGATTGTGTCCATCCATACAGAAATGTCTTTAATTGAGTCCACGTACCACCAATTGTAGATGCAGGAGATGTTGCATTCATACTTTGATAGATTGAACCTACTGGATAAACAATATCAAGAAGATTTACAAAATTAGACATAGTGAATCACCATGCCTAGAACAGCCATTGAAGAAGAAGCTACATTACTGTAGCCACCCCAATGACCGTAATTAGTCATTAAGTTTTTCATAATATCCTTTCGTTCAGATATTATGATTTTAAATTTAAGCAGTTCTTACCCATACTTTACAAGCATACGAATAAGGAATATAATCTTTCCCTTCTCCTTTGAGCGCAGAATCACCAAATTCTCTAAGAATTCTGCCTGAGTTATATCTTCCATAATATAATCTATCAGTTGTTGCATTAGTAGAGTCCCATCCGCAACCAAGATTATTAACTAATGGATGATTATGTCTAGGCATTTGGCTAATACTAATTGTTTTACTATCAGTATAACCAGAAGTATCCTTATATGCCGCAATACAGACACCATCTGTAATCTGTGTCCAAGTACCGCCAATAGATGTTGCAGCGAAACAGAACTTGTGGTGATATACATACTATGCACAGGATATACAATATCCATTAGATTTACGAAGTTGCTCATTATTTAACCTCCTTGTTTTGGAGGTTATCTAAAATCATAATATCAAATTGATTTATAGATTCTAAGCTACCGCAGTAGCCCCCCTAGAGAGGTCAATTCATTAAACTTATTCACATAAAACTCCTTTTCTTTCTCAGAATTATATTCTATATCTATATGAAAAAAGGGCAAAACCCGTAACAGGATTTTGCCCAAAATTATGTATTAGATTTTAATCCACAGCTTACATCTAGAATCTGTAGGCTGCGCTGATTGCACCATGATGCAATATTCATTGTCTGCACTACCAGCCTTAGTCGCGTAGCTAGCTGAACTTGCGCTACCAGCGTTAGTAGCATAATTCGCACTAGCCGCATATTTCACGCTCTTGGATGAATCCGCAGTATTGTCAACATTACCCAAACCAACAGAAGACTTGGAAGGAGGATAAGCGTTTGTATAAAATTCCTCTACGGAGATAATATGACCATTTGAATAAGTTACCCTGTAGGCTTTGCCCGGCCCAGTCATAAGAAATAATAATAAATTACCATAGCTAGCATTATCTCCACCAACACCAGTCCTATGCGGCACATATAGATAATTATACCAAGAACCACCTGTAAAACTCAATCTAGTCTCTTTAGATTGATTAAACATACATGACCCTAGTGCTGGTGGTTTATTAATCAGCTTTGCAATTAAATCATCAATCGTGTCTGCGTTATTTTCCTGTGCCGTCATGACTGGAATTAAAGTAAAGTTGCTTCCATTTGAAAGATAAAATTCACTCATTCGGCATCATATAGATAAAGGTCTATAGAGCTACCGCAGTAGCCCCCCCCCCATAAAGGTTAACTAACATATTTTCTCCTTTAAATCTTAACCCAGATTTTGCATTTATCATCTGTAGGTTGTGTAGAAGATATAACAACACTTCTTTCATTATTGCAGTAATCAGAATAATCTGATTTTCTAACATTAACAGGCAATGTCGCACTACCTGTGTCATGTGCTCTTACTTGAAAATATGAACCATCCCAGTTAGATTCCAAATACCAAGAGTCAGGGTGTGTAGTTGTCCAAGATTTATAAGTTTCATTTGACTTATTAACCTTAAAATTAGATGGATTATACACATACATATTAGTTCCGTCTTCGCCACCCCATAACCAAGTTGGCTGATTGCCGTGTGAACCATCCCAATAGAAGTTCATAGGATAATTGACATCACCAGACCGACCTAGGTGTGCGGCAGTTGTAGAAGTAGAAGATGAACCTGAACTATTGGCATAATTAACTGATTGTGAGCCAATACTATTATTTGTAATAGCACAATTCCAAGCACAAAAAGCATTTGACGAAGACCAGCGCTGACGATACCATAAATTATTATTTGAATGTGCAATATATATTTGAGTGATATTGCCATTACTTGCAAATACTAAAAGAATACCATATGGATAGGCTCCATGAGGTTGATGTAATTCATCAGAAAAAGAAGAAAGACCGATATAATAGATACCAGCATCTAACTTATCCCAATCTGTTTGACCATCATAACCCTTATATGACATATTAGAAAATGAACTACCTAAAGCACCAACCATATCGGGAGTCCATTCTTTATAAGTATTACCAGAAGGATAATAGGCTTTAGCCATTAGCATCACAGTAAACTATACTAAGGCTATAAGCCCCCCCCCCATAGAAACCATATTCATATTATCTCCTTAAATTTTTATCCATAATTTACAGGTAGAAGACGTAGGCTGAGAAGACTGAACAGCAATAATGTCATTGGCAGCATAATTTGAAGAAGAAGTATACGCGGCACTACCTAGGCCTAGCCATTTTCTATACTCGCCTTGTGAAACGTCTTTAATTTTTCGTTCATTGTTCATACCAAGAGCATATTGAAACTCAGAAGCAGTAAACCCAGCTCCCGCATAGCCGATTTTAATACCTTGATTAGTATTATTATAATCTGCTACTTCAATCGCCCTATTGGCAGTAGAAGCTGTTGTGGCGCTGTCCGCAGAAGTTGCTCTTGTTGCGGTATCAGCTGAGCCAGCACTCGTAGCTTTGCCAGTAAGATTTCCTTTAAAAGTGTTGGCCTTAATTGTTCCAGTAGAAGGTTGAACCGATAAAGTATTTGTGCTAAATAAATTATCAGTTACACTTGACGGCGTAAATCCTTCGCTTGAACTATGCGAAGCACCCCAAACAAGCGAGCTCCAATCTGAATAGTTGGTGGAGGACACTGCTGTTTGGGTAACTTTATCGTTTGAAAAGTCAGCATTAGATGGAACGCTCTTTGATACTGTATAACCATTTATCTTACCAACAAAATTATTAGCTTCAACCGTGGAATGTGCTGTAGTACCATTATAATTACAAAACTTATATGTAATATCAGTAGTACCACCATCTGTTGTGTCAGAATCAGCATTTCTATAATTAAAATAGCAAGCAGCTTGTTTGCCGCCAGAAAAGTTAATTTCATTCGTATGTGAATAGATTACATTGTTACATTTACTAGAAGTACCAGCAGAATTAGCATAATTAACAGACTTATTAGCATCTGCTGTATTATCTACATTGTTGATGCCTAAATACTGTCTTACCGCATTTTGATTTACATCTTTAATATGCGTACCTGATTCAGTATATCCTGCGAGATATTTAACATTTTGTTCTGCATCACTGTTGCCTAAGCCTAAAGAGCTGCCAGCAAAACCAACCCTAATATTTCTACCAGAATCATTATAATCTCGCACACCGTCAGCTTTAGAAGGAACGAATTCAGAAAAATTCGTCCCATCGCTTACCATAAAATCAGCCACAAATATCAGCTAAACTATTTAGCGGGGCGAATGCCCCCCCCCCAGAAGAGTGTTATTCATATCTACGTCCTTAAATTTGTACCCACAGTTTAACATGTTCTTCTGTTGGCTTGTTCATACCAACATAAACAGTACCAACATCGTCCGCAAGTTTGCCATTTGTAACAGCTTTACTTGCAATTTTAGCGCTAGTAACGGCACCGTCTGCAATCTTAGCAGACGTGACCTTACCATTGCCAATAGTTGTACTCATGGTAATGGCGCTTGCTGTATTGAAACTAGTAGCAGAAGTCGTAACATCGCCACTTAGCGCAACTGTATTGTTAAACTTATTCGCTGATTGAGCATTAGTGGCACTTGTAGCATTACCTTCAACATTGCCAGTTAGATTGCCAATGAATTTATTGGAATATACATAATTCCATTTTGCATCAGATGTACCAAGATTATAAGAACCAGTTGCACTAGGTTTAATTGTTTGGCCAGTTAAAGCACCTGTCAACGTGCCACCTGAAAGTTTCAGATAGCTCGTGTCGTGATTGTGGTCAGATGTTGCCGCACCGATATTAGCACAAGTAAGATTAATATTCCCTGTGCGGTAATTAGTTTCTGCATTACCTTTTACACCAGTGACAGCACCAGCCGTCTGCCACGTACCGTCTCCGCGCAGGAATTTATTTTGGTTTCCAGCGGCAGGAGCAGGAACAAGACCATGAACACCTGCGGCAGACGCAGTAGCGCCCTTCATTTCTTCTGGTTTAGTCGCATCTATAGTGAGAGAAGCATCAGAAGAACCGTCAAAAGTAACAGTCTTAATGCCAACTGCTGAACTGCTTCCGTATTGAAGTTTAAGGCTTAATGTATGCCCAACTTTGCCAGCAGTAGTCGCGCTAGACGCACTTCCCGCATTTGTTGCATGACTTGCATTAAGTGCTGTACCAGCTTTATACTCTTGGTATCCCGCGTCAGAATTTAGCTTGGTATCATCAACAACAATATACATAATACCAGTATCGTCTTGAATGACGCTATCGCCAGTCTGCACTCGCTGATTAGTTAGCTGAAAGCGTGCTGTTTTATTAGCGACATGAACCAATCGTTCCAACGCACCTTGCGGAATAGTGCTTAGAGGTAACACCCCAGTGACACTCGCAGCATCAATTGATGGAATTGTAATTGAAATATTACCAGAACCATCAAAATTAGCACTACCTGTACCACCATTGTTGCCGCCCTTAACACTGATTGAACGTGCGGTCTTTAGTTTTGTAGCAGTGTCGGCGTTACCAGTGACGTTACCAGTAAGATTTCCCGTAAATCCGCCATTGCCAGTAACCCTGCCAGCAAATGTAGTAGGAGACTTAACTGATTGCGCGTTAGTAGTTGTCTTGTCTAGCTTATTGTTCGCATTGTCATTGACAGCTTTAACTGCTTTTGGTGTAGCGGCAACAACACCTGTGGCCGCACTATCTGTTGCATTTGTCGCGTCTGAAAGCCAGACTTCACCACGCTTATTGTCGGTAGCATCTGGCGCAACGTAAATCGGCCTATATGTTTTAAGTGTAGGGTCATATACCTTAGCAACAAAATTATTTTTCATCGTAGAATCATTTGGATTACCTTTAGCCATTTACTACCTCCTTATTCTTCTTCGTCTTTATAGATAACGTCTATGATTGTTTCTGGCGGCATACTCTTCTCAAAAGTAAATTTTAGCTTTGAACCGAAATTACCATCAAGCTCAAGTATACCTGTTTCATTTACCTTATATGAAAATTCACTCTCACTTGTAGTGATTGTAACGTCATAATCAGGAATTTGCGGAAAAAGGATAATATCTTCTTTTCCTTCGTTTAATGCACGGTATTCAGAATAAGCAATCGGTTGACGCTTTGGAATCTGAATACCGATATGTACATAAGAATTACCCGCGCCAGCCTTAAACGTATGACTAGATTTAATTGAAAATGGGCCTTTAATCTGTTCAAGTTTCATGTCTATGCTCCAAACTTATAGGTACTAGACCAATAGGAAGGAATCGAATTATCTGAAACAGTAACAGAATTCTGTAAAAAAGCAAGGCCATCAGAAGTTAAAGTTTTCAGGCTTTCATAAGTGGCCGCACTTTCATCCATTAATTTAACATCGCGCATACCTGTGTCCGCAATCTTGCCAAGATAATACCACGTACTTAAATTATAATCAAACGCATAAAATTCTTTATCACTCTTGGCTTCATTATATGGCTGATACGTAATAATTTTGCCTAAATTAGATTGACCACCAGGCTGATTTTGCGCACCAGTAAGGCCAAAAGGAAATTCACGATTTAGATATTCAATAATATTGGCATCTGTAAAACCTGCTGCATTTAGCTGAGTCTTTGTGACATTAAAGCCAATTAAAATACCAGCTTGGTCTTTAATAGTGCCGAGGTCTTTCCAATAGACATTTGAGCCATAATTAGGAATAGATGCGTCGTACTTCATCGCATCGTTATTTGAAATCCAACCATCAGTCGCATTTTTAACACGGTGTGATGGGTCACTGTAAAGAACAAATAGATGCCAATCGGATGGACGAACCACAAGACGTTCAATTGAGTTAATAGGGTCACTGACTTTTACAGGGTTTGGATTACTATTGTATTTAACATAAATGCTCTTATCATCACTAATTCCAGTACCCATATAAATAGATTTAACGGTAGTGATTTTATAATTCTCACCGCCATTTTCAGTCTTCAAATTAATTGTTTCACCAGTATTAAAGATAAGAGTTGTTTCACCAATATCGTTAACGCGCGCAGCTGTCAAAAGTTTCAATTTAGCTGGGCTAATTTTATCGCCAGTAGTCGTATTGATTGTAATCTGACCATTTGCTTGATTAATTGTAATATCTTTGACCCAAGTTAAGCGTTTATCAACAGACGCGGTACCATCATTGAAAGAGCATACAAAATGACCAGTGTTTTCATCTAGTGTAACTGAACTAATCCAACGAATGTGGCCAACTTTGTTCCTACCATCATTCGATAATTTACCACCATCTGTACCAGCAAATGTTCCAATAACATCACCATTATTTTGAATTTCAAGACCCTTTACCCATGTAAGGTTTGTTTCATATGCAGGAGAGTCATTGTTAAAGTCCATCTTAAAATGTCCGCCTGCGGCACCGTTACCAGTAGAAAGAGCAACGCCTGTCACCCATTTAATTTTCTTATAAAAAACCGTATCATTATTGTGCGTATAAGATACAGTTAATGTGCCTTTATCGTCAAGCGTAATGTTCTTAATAATATTAAAATCACCGAGATAAATTAAAATTGGGTCCGGATTGATTCGCTTATCATAGATATATAATTCATATACTACAATCTGACGATGTTTAGCAATATCATCTTCCATATTAGGATAACCAGATTGACCAACAGTAGCAAGACCAGTAGTAGGATTAACTGTAATATGCTCAGTTGAATATACTTTATTGCGTAATGCTTCTGTCATTTCAATAACTTTAAGATTACGAAGCGTATCACCTTTTAAGCCTTTTGGAATACCCATATCCCAGTATTCCCAGAATGGGTGGGTCTTATCGTCAATACGTGTAATAGAAGCCATAGCATTTTCTTGCTTAATATTACCAGCTGTATCATACTGGGAAACTGCATGAGCTTTATAATCAATTACAGTATAAGGGAACTTCATTCCCACATAGAACCAAGAGTCCGCATCTTCATCATCCTTACGGATATTGACCCATGTATATTCAATATCATCATTAAATGAATTGCCACTTTTGCCCGGAACTAACGTGCGATTTTTGATATTGAATTTAAAATCTTTTTTAAGCGTACCGCCACCATCATGCCAGTTGCCATTATCATCTTGTTTCCAGTTAGTGATAACAGTACCATCGGCATTTTGACCAACTGGATACCTACGATAAGTATTTTCTTCAAGTGCCTTTGTTGACATATGCGTTACGTTGTCAATAGTATCTACTTGAAAGAAAGGCGTGCCGCTAGACGGGCCAACGATTTGTCCTACGTAAATACTGCCAGCAGTCTGTGTATTCTGGTAATCTAGCCCACGTCTAAAAACCTTTCCATTATCTGGATGATTTTTATTCTTTGTAGAAATCAGACAGTATTCTCCATACCAGACTTCTGTGAAATTACTACCACGCGAAAACATCTGTCGCATTTCATTTACAGAAGCGAAAGAAGCCTTAATTACAAAGCTAGTTCCTTCATGTCCACCATAAAGTGAATCCATTAGTCTATTCACCGTCCTCTTCTACGTCTTTTTGTGTAAATTCATAGTCAATAGTAAATGAATCAGTATAATCACGAGCCACAATGCCAATAGAAGAAACAGGCACTTCTGATAGTTCATAGAATCCGCTCGGACCAATCCTAATCTCTTCACCATTAATAGCCATCATCAAACCAGAATGGCTCCAAATACCAATTCTATCAAGCGTAGCATTATTGTTCATACTTTCCACTAGATTGCTTAATTGACATAGCTCACATTTAATTTTATCTAAATCTACAATGCGACCATAAGTCGTACCATTTGCTGTCGTATGTTGAATATTGTAGTCTTCTGCCTGCCTTGTCATTGATAGCACAACAGAAATAAACCCATCTTCTATTGGTCTAAAAATCATTTCAAACAGACCATAGCGTTCGCCAACATCCGTTTTCCAAGACGCTGCCATTGCTACGATATTATGTTTATCGGTCTGCGTATATGTATTGCCACCAGTACCAAGATAATATTTTTTATTTTGCTCTCGATAATATAAAGCATCTTTAATATTATTTTTACCATATTCATATTTAAGCGGTATCATCGCATTGATGCTACCATTACTTTTTTCATACAAGGCAACATTATAAACGTTACTTCCATCTCCACCAGCGTTAACGTTAACTGTCTTGATGTACTGATACGAACCTTGGTCTGTATCTGAATTTTTCATTAACTTAATAGTAAATTCCATTGCATAATTCATATCTTGCGGAATTTGAACTTTTAAATAGTAATCTTGACCTTTAACAAATTGCTTGTCGGGAATGATAGCAACGTCTTTGAAACCTGTGTTTTGTTCTTCTAATCCAGTAATATCAGCATTAGAGTCAACATAAGATTTTTTGAAAGATAGTTCAGTAAGACCTTCTCCCGCATATCTATATTGACCGATATTCGTGGTTGCCAATTTCCCTCCTTTTATTTCCAAAATATACCTAATATAAAATAAAAAATAGGGCAAACCGATTATACGGTTTTGCCCTATTACTAGAATCTTTCTATTGACTGATTGCAAGAGACGGTCATTGTATTGCCCGGCCCAAGAGGAATGGAAAGTGTGTTTAAATTGTAGTCGCCATATGTATTCGTAGAAGCATCATTTAATTCAATCCTTGAATTAGGTTCAAGATAAAACACTGGCAGCGCAGTAATTGATACTGAATTCTGATAAGTTGTATGAAGATATAATTCATACTTTACTTGGTCGAATGCTCCATTCTTATAACCACCAGTAGCAAGATTATAGAAGACTTCGCCACGCACCTGAGTATATGGCATACCATTGTCTTCACATTCCTGCTGTTTTGCTCTGCCTTTGTCATCTTCGTCGGCATTGATAAATACGATATTAGGAATTTCAGGCGCAAATAAACAATTGACCGTATCGGATGATACGGCATCTGTTCTGCGGCCAATGGCAGAAACAGAAAACTTACCCAAATCAGCGGTTGAAGAATCAATGAAGTCTAGAAAATAATTACCGTCAGTTAACGAAGAGGTAAGCAATTCAGCATTCTCTTTTTCTCCTATGAACTTTTGGTTTTCAAGGTCGTAGATTTGCGGCCAAAACGCATCTAATTCTTCAAAATAATAATCTGTATCTATTTTGCAATTATGAGCGTATTGAAGAATATCTCCTTGCCAACCTGAAATGCCATCAATTTTAGCATAATAATTACCAGAATCAATGCCATTTTTCTTAGCCAATAGACCTTCAAGATAAAGTTCTGTTCGCCAATCTTTTACAGTGTAGCCATCAATAATAATCGGTACAGAGATGGAATTAGTATTCCCTATATCATCTACAACTACAGCAGCAGTTGAAGCATCTATCGGAGGATAATATGCCGCACATTTTAATGATTTATATGTATCATCTTTCCAATAGTAAGCGATTTTGTTGGTGGCATCGAAATAAATAGTATTGAATTCACCAATAGTAGGAAAATCTTTCATACTTGTATATACTGTTGGAAACGCAGCTTTCAATTCTTGTGTAGATTCTTCAGTATATAACAAAACATTATAATATGTATTATAATAATTATTACCGTGTTCGTCTGTCGTAACTGGTCTTGGTTTGCGGTCAATACAAAGATGGTATCGAACATCTACTTGCTGTTGGCTATTCGTACCTTGACGTTTACCTTGAATGATAAAATCGTTCTTGATATTATTAAATTGAGGCGTCTTACTAATACTAATAATATTATCTTTATCGCTAAATGTATATACACTTTTGCCTGTAGTTGTCTCTACAAGGTAGTCATGTTTCTTCATATCGTTAACTAAAGTGGTAGCCTGCGTTGTATTCAGATAATTCTTAATTTCTCTAAAATGGAATACTCCAAATTCATCATAGAAATATTCAAAATTACCAAGATAATTTTTAATCTTGTCTAATACAGATGTTACGCTCTCACCAAGATTGGCAGATAATTCAGAATCATAGACAAAATCATCATATATATATCCACAATCTTGACCACTTAAAATCTCAATCGTGCCATCTTCTAATTTAGACGGCTTTTCAACATATGCCGCATACCATATCCTACCAGCGCTGCCGCTTTGTTTTGGTACAAGATATAGTGGATTAGAGCCAGTCCATTTCATCACTCTTTTAATGCGGCGAGGTACATCCTCAATAACGATATTGTTTAAATCTTCCCCACCATAATGATTTACTAGCTCTTGGATAATATCATAAACTAATACCTTTTCAGTAACATATGCACCACTTGCATCTTGTGTATCTACTTCATCAAAAATAACTGCGGCAGGCAACGTGCCTGAAACGTCACCAGATAAACCGCACATTTTATCTTTCAATGTAAGCTGTAGAGACACAGCAGATGAAACAGAGGAAGACGCACTAGCACTTGCGATAAAGAAAACGCCTTGTGGAAACCATAAGATAGGATAATCTGGGAATTGATTGCTGTGATTTTCAATACCAATCTCAATAAATATTTTTTTATTAATTGCAAAATCATATGACATATTTTCAATATCATAGTCACCACTGCTAATAGATGCGGTTAATGAGCAAGTACGTCTAATAGACGAAGAACCGTCTTTAGAAAGACTACCAGACGCAATAACGCCTTGAACCTCTTTTAACGGTTCTTCGTTCCAATTGAGAAGGGTTAACCGTACATACTGTTTTTGATTAACAAAATTATCAATAGTTTTAAGAAAGTTTCTACGCTTTAAAGCGCTATTGGCATCTTCATAGAAGCTGTCATTTAAATAAGGATACGTCCTTCTCATTTCCCCTCCTATTGATAATTAGTAGTCATTACAGTACCATAATAATTAATCATACCTTCTACTGGCATAAAAGCAATGCCAATAGTTTCTGTAGAATTATTATTGTTAATATCGTCAATCTTACCGAAAGCAAAACTATACCATTGATAGTTATAATAAATCTTTAAATCTCCATTGATATTATACACGGTGTTTAGTACTGGTTTTTCAACTTCGCTTACATCCATATATTTTACAACTTGAACTGGCTGTTCACCAATGTCATTCCAAGCGTTAACAAAGCTATCTTGTGGCGGGTTATTATCTTGAATTACAGACACAGGGTCTTTTGTTTCAACTGCGTCAATTACTCTAATCCAATTTAGATTGTCGATAGCCGCATCATTAAGCGAAGCATCAACTCGAAATTCGTTTTCTTGCAGATACTTTTTCTTATTTACCTGTTTCATACGGATTCCTAAGAAACACATATCATCTACTGGAACGTCTCTTAACATATGCAAAACGCCCGTGCCGCCAACGAGATAATTCTTGTATTCGATTTCATTATGGTATTTAATACTTGCAACAGCATACGGAGTGACATCTAAGCAAATGCCCTTCCAATATTTCATGCGCTTACTGGAAATCATAACATCTCCATTCATCTGAATGAAGTTGTATTTATTCCTAATCTTTCTACCTAAATAAATATTAGGCTTAAATACACCACGTTCTTGTCCAACAAGGGTACGGTCAACGGATGCACTTGAAACGGCTTCTTTAGAACTAGAGCGCTCTTTATAACAAAGAGTATATTCAATCGTTACAACATCGCCAATTTGAAAATAAAGACCAATAACATCTAATTTATTTGGAATTTGATAATATCCACGTTCATTGACGAAAATATTGTGATTACCATCACTGCCACGAGTCATGACACCAAAATAATATCCTCGCTGAACTCGCTTTTCTGCAATCATCTGAGATACGCCGTTTGTTTTGTCTGTTACTTCTGTAAGACCATCTGAGCCACTTTGAAAAGTGTAATAACGAGGTTTAGAATGATAATAAATCTTGATGTCTTTAAGAACAATTTCCTCGGCTTTGTATCTTGCAAGTACTCCGCTGTATCTTTTACTTAAAATATCATTAATATCATTTCTAATATCATTATTGTTCGTGACAGTTAATTTATAAGTTTGACCTGGCTTAATAACTTCAATATAATCTTTAGGCTCGTCTTCGGAATCTTGTTTCCCGCCGCCCTTAATAGAACCAATCATCTTGCGATTATAAATACCAAGAGTGTCAAGAGTATCTAAGGATGAAGCATCCTCAACCTCATAAACCGTAGCTGAGAAATTCCATAGTCTGCGGCCAAGAGTAGCATTAGGCGTTACAGTAACGTCGGTCACCATAACGACCATTGAACCTTCTGCCATAGAACGATATAGCTTAGGCTCACCATCATTTAGCCATGCAATTAGCTTTTCACGGAATTCACGTTCATAAAGCCAATCATTTGTTGTAGTCGTTAAATAACTTTGCGATGTAACGCTAGAAACAGGCGCGTGCGGATATTGGTTCCCGTTAGTTTTCTGCCAGTGTTTAAAATCATTACGTACCAAATCTTCAACGCCAGTTTCGTCTTTATATTCTGAATATAAATCTTTAAGCGTATCATTATTATGGTGAACGAGCTCTTTTTTACTCGCAAACTCAGAATAAACATCAGACTCGGCACTAATCATACCGGAAATACTAAATTGCTTATAATTTAATACAGCATTTTCCGCAAACTTAGGATATTTGCCGCCAAGAGTATCAATCTTAGCTCGATTGACTACTGGCTTAAAGCTACTAACCTGATAATTATATCTAACAGCGTACTGTTCGTCTCCACGAGAGAAATAAGCATCATAGAATTGCGGCAAAACTACTTTCGACATCGTAGGTTTGGCAATTGACATTCCAGTAGAAGTAAGAGCTTCTACACGATAACGATACCATGTCAGACTTTCTACAGTATTATCTACGATTGAAAAATCAATTTGCTGTAGCTTTGCGCTGTAGATTGTCTCCCACTCTTTGAAATTATCCTTGTTAGATGCACGTCTTACATATACTGATACACCATCACTGAAAGAATATTCATTCTTAACTGAAACCTTAATTGAAGCTGTTTCATCATCGACTTCTGCGGCTATTGTCGGTTGCCATTCGTCCGCGCCAGTATATTCGCCAATTTGGAACTTATATTCCTTAGTAAGCTGATATTGGTTCTTTGTGCGGCAAGTGATACGGCACACGTAATATGTGCTGGTAGGGTCTGAGGTTGAACCATCTGCGCTATTTTTTAAAGATGAAAAATCAATATTGTAAACAATATTATTTGGATTAAGATTCTCGCCAGTATAAACTGTAGGCGTAGAAAATAATACATTATCTGAATCATTTAGAATATCAAATTGATATGCTTCAAGTGTCTCAGTCTCGGTATTTAATACAACTTCTTCGCCACTTTCGTTTTTAGTAACGAAAAGAAGACCTCCCGCAATCTGCGTCAAGCCTTTGTTGAAAGTCATATATGAATTGCCTGTATAGTTTTCAAATACAGATAGATAGATTTTAGGTTGGTGAATAGGTCTAATTAAACATACAGAAGACCATTCTGAAAAATATTGTGTATGTGATAAAAGATAACTATTCTTCTTTGCTTCATCATTGATAGGCACTTCATCAGTCCCATTATAGCTGTCAAAACGAATTTGAACTTTATAGAACTGATTTGTATTGAAAGCGTTGCCTTCAATATAAGCGGTAGGTATCGTTACATAATACATACCGCTTACTTTATCGAATTGTAAATCTTCAATGAGAATGCCCGAAAGTTTATTCAAGGCATTCTCATTATTAAGTTGATTTACGCAACTGACATGCACGTGCTTAATCTCAGATGCAGAATTAAAAGAAGAAAGAGTAAAATACACAACAGCATCTTCTGTATTTACGAAAGCATTTTGAAACGTTGAAACTACAGGAGGATACAGCGTACTAACGACTGTTGCCATATTTCACTCTTCCTTTCTATTGGTTAGAAGAACTTGTATCAATCCAAATACCAACATGAGTATTAGTAGGTTGAGTTTTACCAGTATACACAAATGTTGTATTTTTCATGTAGTCCATATAATTGTCAAAAAATTGAGCTAAAGAATAATTACCTTTACCGCTACGAGTGTCCACTACGTTATCAAAGCCAACTCCAAATTCAGAGTAAGGCAAAGTAAGTGAACCATCTTTGGCCTTTTGACCAACCTTTTTAATAAAGGATTTTACCGCCATTATTTAACTTCCTTCTCCTTTGGAGTGGCTTTTTGCTCTGCTTGATTGACTTCTTGGGCCTGCTGTTGAGCCTTGGCCGCAGTATCCATATCAATAGCTCGCAGCATTTCACCCTGAGCTATTGGATAAAGACCGACAAGAACGGAATTAAGAGCATCTACCATGACAGTAGCACTGACTCCATTCTTTGCCATAAAATTATAAATCATATCTTTAGCGAGAGCATGAACCCTCATACGTACTTCTAGTTCGTTCATATCCTTTTATCTCCTTTAATCTTTATAATCTACTAAATAGGTCGTGATGTTGAGAATCCAGAACCAGTAGATAAACTATAAATGTATTCATTAGCACTTTCTTTGCCGTCAATACGTACCTTACTACGCATAACCTTAAATTGGTGCATGTGATTATTATAAGTCTTAGTATCAACTTTACTATCAGCTGTCTCCTGTGCTGTCTTAGCAGCGCTTTTAGCAGCAGCAGCAGCATCTTTGGCTTGCTGTACTCCCGTTTGACGAGCACTTACTTCATTACTAATCTGTGTTTGCAAATTATTTAATAAATCATAAATGCAACCTAAGTGGTCTGAAATTTTTGACGAGCTTCTATTGGCTCCCATGCACCAATGTGCGTAACCATTGTTATAGCAATATTCATTGCTGTAGTTCCAACCACTAATACTGCGTATATCTCGTTCAGCAGTTAATGATGTAGTTGACTGTGAATCAGGCGTACCTGTGAATACACCCCAATTTGAAACAACACCATGGCCAATACTGACATAAGTTCGTTTGCCGACATGCGGAACATTGTCATAATTAGACTGAATAGTACCAGTACCAGACCTAATATAAAAAGCACCATTGCCACCAGACTGCGGCACAAGACTAATACTTACGCCACCCTGTGCTTCATTATCTTTAATAGCAGTAGCAAGTAATTTAATACCATTTGGTGAAGTATCGCTTACAATTTTAACGCCATTGTTTGAAGCGTTAAATTTAAGACCTTCGCCGATAAGTGTAGTATCTTGGCCTGTATTATTATTTAATATCAAAACTGCTTTAGCATTATTTGCGCCAATAGTAAAAGTTCCCTCTTCGTTATTTGCAACAGAAGAGAAAGCCTTTGAATACATCAGATAATCTTCGCCAGCTTTAATTTGAAAATCTTTATCCGCAATATTCGTAATTGAATTAGTTGCATTAAGTCTTAAATTGCCGCCAATGGCATATGTGTAATTACCATCTTTATCTGTCTTATCATCTTTTGGTGTACCAATAGCAGAAAGAGTAAAGTCACCAGTAGACATAGTAGTTTTTCTGTCTTTTGGATTCATAAACTCAAAATTGTTATTTAGATACAAAACAGATGTTTTGGTCTTTCCTTCTGTAGTATCGTTTGCCGCAGACAACGCAGACAATCTTAAATAAGAGTTCTCGTGTCCAAGAATCGTCTGTTCAGAGTCAATATGTAATCTATGTGTTGAGCTATCGGCAGATTCCTTTCCTAAATCTGGTGCGTAAAGACTAACATGCTTGCCATAAACATTGAAACCTCTTGGATATTCATTGTTTACGTTTGTACCAGTAGACAGATAGAGGTCAGTAGTTGCTTTTTCAGAATTTCCAACTGTGCCATCAACGAAGAACTTAAATAGATTCGTATCTGACCAACCAAACTGCGCGCCAATGTATTTAGCGTCAAGCGCGCGTTTGCCAAAAGCACCAATCTTGCCAATGCCCATTGAAGACTCTTGGTCTTGAATAGCATTAGTATAGAATTGACCGAACTGATTGATGCCAACAAGCGGGTATCTATGCCATTTATCATCTTTCTTATAATGTCTATAGATTGAGAAAGTTGAATCTTTGCGTGGGTCGATTTCTACTTCAAGGCTATCACCTTCTGCAAGTGCGGCATTTGCTCCATCAAAATCAATATTTGAATTCTGTTTTGTAAGCGGTTTGCCTTTGACTGAAATGTATGCGGGATTAGCGCCTAAGATAAGACCTTGCTTATCTGATGGAATCGAGAATTGTGAATCTTTTACAGGATAGTCTGTATATGGTCTATCTACAGTAGCTTCGGTAAAGTTACCTTCTTCATCAAGTTCCGCATTTGCAATATTATATAGCGCACGCGAACCGATACGCCATGCACCAATGTAGCTTTCGCCACCTGGGACTAGCTTAATACGACCTTCTTCGAAATGATTGTTCTGCGATGCCTGTTGCTCGGGTAAACCAAAAGTAGCAGAACCATCTTTAGCATCTAAGAAAATAGACTGCTTGCCTTCTGAAAAGCCCATTAAACCAATCTGAGATTCATTTGAATCATAAGTCTTTGAAGTTCCCATTACCACGCCAGTGAATTGGTTATTCTTATTCTTCTCACCAGCGCCAACTTGCGGCGCAAGGATGTAATTTTCATCTTCATTGATTTCAAGATGATTTCCATCCCAGTCATTAAGTGATTTAAGACCATATGTATTCAATGACATATAGATAGGGACGTATAGCTCAACAACAGGATTGGACGCACTCTCTGAAGTATAAATTTTACAGTGAACTAAATTGTTTCCATATTCACCATCATATACATCATTAGGAAGAATATAGACTTGACTTAATCCTTTTGTGCGTGCGGTTTTTTGCACGCCGTCAGACGTATTCTTTTCTGCAATAATTTTAAAACAAGCATTTAGCGGATTTTCATCATATGTTTGACCAGTCTTTGAAGGTTCGCCGCCCTCGGCAATCCATTCAATAAATAAATCTTCAAGACCCGTGCCGACAAGCGTAACACCTTGATTCTTGTTATATAGAGGATTGCGCCCATCTGCATTATACGTAATAGACTTCAACAATAAAGTCTTGTCAATTTGAATATCATTGTCCGCATACTTCTTAATTACTGGAATACCATAAAAAGCGTAATATTTATATGAGGTATCTCCAACCGTATAAGTTGTCTGTGCTTTAATGATTTGGTTCATGAACTTACGCTTGGCCGCATCTGTAGTGTCCCAAGATATAACACCATCATTACAGCTCATATATTTGCTTTGACCGTAGCCCATAGACCAAGAGACAGTAGAATCATCATTGATTTTCTCGTTGCGCTGATATAACTGGAATTGTAAAACTTGCTGTGAAATAGCTTGGCCTGTATTCCATTCTACTTTGTTATTCTTGTCAATAACGAGCGCAAGCATCTTATTCTTTAGACTCTTGAATGTTGGTGAAATCTTGGCTACAATATCTGTACCATTGGTACCATTCTCGCCAACTTTTGTAAATAAGAAATCTGTCATTTGACTATATGTAACACCTTGATATGTTACGATAGCTTCAATCTGATTAGAAACTGCGGAATAGTCAAAGTTCGCGGCAATCGCCATAGGATAAATCTGCGATGTGCAATATTCAATCTTTTGATTAGATTGATTTAAAACCATTCCTTCTTTTGGAATTTTAATCAATGAATCAGTTAATGGCACTCGCCATTTAATATCGTATGTGTCTTTATTGACTTCAAGACCAGCAGGGTCAAAGAAATGGCAGGTAAGTGGCTTGACCTCTAACGGGTCTTCATATCTGTCATCATCAGGAGACACACCAGATTCACTATACTGAAATACTTGGTCGCCATTCTCAATAGTGATATAATAATCTGTAGGGTCTGCGGCAGTTGCATTTTTCAATGTAATCGTTGCCGTACCGATACCATATTCAATGTCCTCTATAGTCTCTTCGCCAGTAGGTTCTCTGTCGCGCAGATAAACTGCACATTTGAATGTAGCCTTAGAGTCAATACCCTTAACTGGATATGTTAGAGTATTCTTATCCCAAGACGCGCCTTCAAGCGCGTTCATTTGATTCTTCAATGCAGATAGATTATTATATCCGATACCTTGTTTTATGCCCTCTTCATAACGAGCTTTCAGCTCTTCTACCGTCTCGATGAACGATAATGTCTGGCCGTAATCGTCAACCTTAGACCAAACAAATCTAAAGTAACTGTCAGGGTGTCCATTTGCCTTGCCTGCTTCAAAACTTTTATCTTTGCCATCCAAGAGACAAGTCAATGTAGGTTCGCCACGGTCGAAACTGAAACTTACTCCAAGAGAAGAAGTAATTTCAATATCGCGCTTTGCGGCTTCATTATATAGAACAAAATAGTCTTTTAAAACCATCTGCTCTTTATAGACGCAAACACACATATATTTATTTTCATAGGCACGATTTTCTGCGCCAGTAGTAGCAAAGTTATATTTATTGCCCTTAGCTTCAAGATAAGACCAACCCGCGCCACCATACATCTTATAGTCTTTTGAGCTTGCGGTCACTCGTCCATCTTCTTTGAACCAGTAATACATGGCATCGCCTGAAAGGTCTTCGTTCTTATGGCGAAGTGTGCCGACAACGCTTAGAGAAGAGTTTTCTGTCAAGTCCCTGAATGTTGAGCCTTTGGGCATTGACAGGTGCATCTGATAGTCACCATTGGCCGCACTAATCTTCCTTAGACCATAGAATTCAACGTCTTTGATAAAAATATCATCGCCCCAACCAATCGGTCTATCTTGCGATTGAATTGGGTCTGTTGTTTCTACGAAGTCTTTACAATAGAAAATAATTTGGTCGATATACAGGAAGTTCTCAACATCTATTGGAAAGATTTGATATTGGTCAAAATAGCTTTGATATTGAAGCGGCGAACCAGTCATGCTGTTGCTGTCGATAGTATATGATAGTTTTTTAACTAACGCCTGTCCATTATCATCAGTAGCGTCACCGTCTTTAAAAGCTAGAATAAAAGTGACACCATATTCGCCAGTCTTTGTAAGTTTATGCTCTCGCGGCAAAGATGTGCGGAAAGATGCTTCAATCAACACCGCTTCTGCTTGCTTGATATTATTCTCTAACTCTTGGGTATCAATAGATAAAAAATTAGGCTTTGCGGCATTTACATCTTCATCGTATTTGTATAATACCTTGTAATCTTCCTTCTTGTAGGAACGGAGTCCCGCAGGAGTTACCTTTTTCTTATCACTAAGGCAGTTGCGGCCAATGAGATTGTAATTGCTAATGGCCGAAGATACAAAGCTGATATTATTATCATTTTCTGCTGCCTGTGCAATACCTACGATATTCTTTTTCTTGGTGAAGTCACCTTCTGGAATAAGTACATATACCGATTGACCTTGTGTATATGTATTTCCCTCTTGGGCATATGCTTTAAGTTTGCCGCCATTGTAGGAAACAAGGTATTCACCTGTAAGTGCATTAGTACAGCCAGCGACAGTGGCGGTAACTGTTTTATCCGTTGCTATTTGTTCTATTCTGTTGGACACGATTGTGTCTACAGCTTCAAGAACAACGTCTTGTAAATTCGCCATTGTCAACTCCTTTTCAATCCAAATAAAAAACGGGAGAACATAAAGTTCTCCCGTTTATAAAATTATGCTCTAAGACATATCAAAACCATATATATTCGATTATAGAATTTTGCCCATGTTTATCTGAACTTATAAGCGTACTGGACAGCTCTATCGTTCAGGGACATAAGCGCAGATTCAATCTCTGCCGCACTATTCGCAGCTGGGAATTCAGCTGTAATATGTACGTTTTGGTCAATTGTCTCAGATGCATTATTAGACTTAGCACCACTAACCGCACCAAGAGCAGTAGAAAGTGACTGCGCAAGACTTGTAGATTTAAGGCTATCCGCAAAAGACCTTACAGATTCAACTGCGGCAAGGATATTCTGAGTATCCGTAGCATTAAGCACAAGCTCTTTCTGATGTAGGAATGCGAGCTTACCATTCTTAGCATCAGCCGTCTTATCAGACCAAGAACCAGTGTAACCGCCCGTGTCATAGCCAATTAGATTCTTGGAACTATATTTCATAGAACCATAGTCAACAAGCCTGCCAGAAGCAGAATACTGGTTGATAATATCTTGGACGTGACGTGCGAAGGTTGCGCCATATGCGCCAGTCAGCTTACTAGAACGTACAGGGTCGTTGCCCCAGCCAGAAGCCCAGCCATAAGTCCAAATTGCCTTAGCAATGCCCCAAGCAGTGTCTTCATTAGCGCCAGCTCCACCGCCACCACCGCCAGATGAAGGACCGTTAGCGTTACCATAGTGCTCATAGTTATAATTCTTTTGTTCAGCCTGCTTTAGAGCTTCGCTTAGATTGGCGTTCTCTTGTTCTTTCTTAGACAGCTTGTTTGCAGTTTCATCAGCTAGTTGCTTGAATGCCTGCATATTGTTGTTAGCATCTGTAATACGATTGGCGTAATCAGTCATCGTAGATTCGGTCTTTTTGACCTCGCCAGATACATCTTTAAGGATGTTGACAAATTCTTTTGTGCTGTCAGCAAGTTCTTTTGTCTTATCGGTTGTACCGCTAATGCTATTGGAAATATCATCAAAATTAGTTTTTGCTAGGTCAGCGATAGTCTTTGTACCATCCGCATAATCTTTGCCAGCTTGCGTCAAATCGCCAAGCATCTTATCTGTATCGGCCTTGAACTGGTCCATATTCTGTAACCAAGAGGTCAAAGAAGTAGACCAACGTGTATCAATCTGGTCAAAAGCATCTGTACTGCCATTAACAATCTGGTCGTATACGTCTTGTAGGTTATCTTTGTTCTCGCCAGTCAGCATATCACACATGCCAATGAAATCATTGATAATGTTTTTCTGGGACGTGCTGAGCTGTTCACTGGTTCCCGCAAGATATTCTTTGAGCGAGTCAATGATTGTCTGTGTTCTCTTGGTCTTCTCTTCAAGAGACAGATTCGCATTGTTCCAAATATCATTGACCGTAGATTGAGCATCCTGTAGCGCAGATAGTGAATCTGCCTGAGTCTGCTTCATCTGGTCTTTAGACATATTATATGCGTTGTTCTGTGCATCTAGAAGGTCAGATTGTGCGGAACGTACATTATCATCGTTCGCTGTATAGACATATGAATAATTACCCTGAGTATCCCTGCGAAGTTTCATTTGAGACTTATTACGCTGAGCTTCTTCAAGCGCAATTTGCTTCTGTAAGATTTCAAGCTGTGCGTTCGCATAGTTTACATCATATTCAGATAGCTTAGTCTTGTCGCGCAAATATTCAAGCTGCTCTTTCATTTGCGCTGAAATCTTCTGCTGGATAGCTAAATCATTTGAACCATCCAAGAGGTCAAGATACTTACTCTGTAGCTTTTGGATGTTATAGGATTTATTAACATCATCGAGATAATAGTCAGCGTTGCGGTTGATTAGCTCCCACTGCGTATTCATCCAGTCAAGGTCAGTGCCGACAGCTTTGGTTCCCCATGCTTTAGTAATCTTTGAAACTGTATTTGAATACTGCTTCTGTAGATTCTCTAAAGAATTCTGAATAAGGTCGTTAATATCGGAAGTAGCATCTTTAATCTTGTCAGATACTTCATTCCACTCTTCAGAGCCTTCTTTCATGGAGCCAAGCATATCTTTCCAAATATCGCGTTGCTGCATTAATTCATTCAGCTGTGCTTTGTAATTATTCTGCTGTGCGCCAAGGATGGTATTTAAATCATCATAAGATTCTTCGCCATGTAGAAGTTCTGTAATATCTAACCAATGCTCAAGTTCATCTGTGATGGCTTCATACTGGTCTTTACGCCTATCCATCTTATCGCTAATATCATCAATCATATCCATAACATTGTCATGTAGACTTTCAATTAATGACCAGTAGTCCTGAGCAAGTCCCGCGGCCTGTTCATATACTGTCTTAGCTACGTCATAGAGGTCTGCGGAATTCTCACCGAAAATATCAGATTTGCCAGTCTCTTCAAACTGCTTCATCTGAGCGTTAATATCAGTTAGATTCTTCATAGACATATCGAAATAACCAGTGCCGTAGTAGTCTACGCTCTTGTCACCATTTAGCGCACGCTGCTTAGCGGCTTTGAGTTCATCTACGCGGCCTGCCGACCATTTCTTATATGCGTCAGATATGCCTGCGGCATTTGCGGCATCCTCTTGCTTCTTGATAAGATTATCGTAATATTCGTTAACGCTCATAGTCGCAACATCAAAGTATTTGCCGAGCTTGGCGACATTATCGGCTGCTTCTTGATAAGGCGTTAGTTTGATACCACGATTAAATGCACGGTCGAAATCAATGAGACTTTCTTGAATGTCTTTAAGATTATCGAGAGCTTCAACTTGAGTCTTTAAAACTTCGATACGTAAATCTTCGATTGAATCTTTAAGGTCTTCAATAGTGCTCTTGGTTTCTTCCATATCTCCACTAAATAATTCATCATATCGCTTATATTTAGTGTTAAATTTATCTAATGCCTTTTCTGCGGCATCATATTCTTTGTCTAGCGCTTTTTCCTGTTCATCAGAAGTAAGTGTTGGATATTTTGCTCCAAGTTCATTAACTTTATTTACTAATTGATTATATACGTCTGCATAATTGGCAATATATCCTTCTGAATCAAATTGTACGCCAAAAGACGATGAAAGTTCGTTACGTAGGTCTGCGGCTTCTTTATCCTGTATCTTTTGCTTTTCTTTTTGAACGGCAATTTGACGTTCCAATAAAGCTGTCTCTTTAGCAATATTTTCAGCTAATTTTTTACCAGTAAGTCTATCTCGCTCTTTGTTTAGCTGTTCATATTGGCTATTTACTTTTTCAAGAATTGTATTGACGCGCTCATACAAATCAACTTCGTTGTCAATTTCTTTTTTTTCTTTTGCAGTGTAAGATGAACCGGAGCCACTTCCTCCGCCGCCTCCACCGCCTCCACCTTTAGAACCGCCTCCTGATGGAGCTGATAAACCGTGCCCAGAATATGAGCCGCTACCGCCACCAACTTTTGTTGGGGCATTTTTACCTTTTGTATTAGAGCCACCACTAATCTGCGGAACAGATACGTCACCCATAATTTTAATATTTGGTAGATTAATTTCACCAAGTGGGTCTGGTAGCTTAATGGAATATTTACTTAAATCAAACACTGGTTTGCGTTCAGTTTTCCAAGTGATAGTTGGGTCATATCCCATCATACCAAATAAAGAATTTACTTGGTCAACAGTCATTGTACCAGCATCAAGCATATCGTTTAATCCATCAATAAAACCTTGGTCATTTAATGAAGAACCAACATCAATGCTCATACCAGAAATTTGAGTGATTTGATTTTTAAGCCATTCCAAATTTTCTGGGGTCAGATTTCCTTCTTGAGAGATTTTAACAACATAATCTTGTGCGGCTGCTTCTCTTAATGAATCGAGAGCAGATAAATCTCCATTTGCTAATTGGTTGATTTCGTTTAAATGCGACTCTACAAAATCATTAGAGATATTTTCAGAAGAAGTATTTAAAACATCTGCCAAAGCATCTTTTGTTTCGGTCAATGCTTGAACATATGATAAAGTAGTTTTATCTCCACTCTTTAAAATTTTATAGTTATCTTCAAAAGATTCGGATAATTTATCAAGGCCTTTTTGGGTTTGTATTGTTTTTGCAGCTGTATCATCAGCAGAGTCATTATAATTATCTAAATTACGCTGTGCTTGCTTAGCTTCTTTTGATTCAGAACCAAATTCGTCTGTTGTTTTTTTGACTTCATCAGCTAATTTCTGTTTAGTTTTTCCTAAATCAGTTGTAGCTTCCATCTGTTGCTTATAAGTATCTATTACATCATTAGAAACGTCATATTCATCCTCAAGATGTTTGGTTAAATCAGTATTATCCTCATATCTCGCAGCAAGCTCTCCATTGCTATGTTTTTTGCCTGTATTATTTTTCAAAGCTGTTTCTACATCTCCAGTATCAACCGCTTCTGTAATAGTTGCTAAAATATCTGAAATACTGTTTGACCAGTCTATACTAGATAATAGCTTTTGCTTATCTTCGTCACTTAAAGAAGATTCATTAACTTGGTCTATAGCCGCTTGAGCTATTGTAGATGAAATTTCTTTACTATATTTTGAAAAATCTAGCCCCTCGGTCATATCCATTGATTGAGGATTTTTAGCTAATTGGTCTGTATTAAATGATAATTTACTTGATTCCCAATTATTCTTAATATTGTTTTCAAAAGTATTTTGAGAAGTTTCTTTAACTTGCTCAGCAGCAAGTTGTTTGCTTGAATCGCTATCACCTTGCATCATGCCTTGTACGAAAGCGTCAAGTAAAGTTGATGAAGCATTTATTCCTTGTTCTTTAAGAGCTTGCTTAACAGTATTGGTATACTGTTCAATCGTCTGACCTTCCTGATATTTAAAAGATTTATCATCTTTATATATTTCAGCATAATTAGCTCCAAGAGTTTGGTCATTCGTGCGAACAGACTGGACACTTTCATTATTAACTTGCTCTTTAGCAGATGCCACGAATTTTTCTATACGGTCTTTATCATTAGCAGAAAGTTTTGATAAAAATTCTTCTTGATGCTGATTATAAGTAGTTAAAAATGCTTCTAGCTCTTTATAGGCTTCTTCATCATTCAGCTTTTTATCTACTGAAACAGTACCAGTCGAATTATTAAAATATAAATCAGAAAAATCTTTTCCATATGCTTTAATCATTTTACCAATGCCAGTTGTTGCAGCGGCATTGCCAGAAGTAATATCTTTATAAGTACCTTTTGTTTTTATCTCTTTAAAATCAATACGATTAAAGCTATCATTGGCGGCAGAAGCGTCTTCATTTCGTTCAGCCCATAAATCTTTATTTTGTTGATTAAGTTGTGCGACCTGTGCTTTTCTTAAACTGTTAGCATATTCTTTCCAATTGCCAGAAGCTGCTGCAACCTTTAAAGACTGGTCATCAATAACATCATTTATATTTTTAGCAGCAGAAGAAAGGGCATCAGAATTATCAGCTCCATCTTGATATTGTGAATATAAATCATCAAAAGAAGATGTTAAATCCTTAATAGATTCTGAATCTTTTCTAGCTTGCTCTGCATTATCCCTAATGGTGTCTATGCGTTCTTGCTCTTCTTCTGCATGTTTCTTCATGGCAAATGTTAATCCACCAATAGCAACAGCTGCTACTGTAAGCGCAAGGGTAACTGGATTAATTGAACTAAGAAGACTGGTAATTACACTACCAAAACCAGTTCCAGCAGAAGAACCGCTCGCAAATGCTGCTGACAAACCTTCAATACCCTCAGATGCAATTTGCGCTCCATCATCCAAATATGTTAATTCACCATTAACATATTCAAAAACATGTGAGGTATTTTGAATACTTGTCATATTGGTAATAGAAGAACTAATACCATTAAAAATATCTAGCAAAGAAGACATTGCTTTTGAACTATCAAGGGCTTTTAACGCATCAGAAAGCATAGTAATGCCAGATATAATATTCGGTAAAACCATAGTTAGATTTAAAAAGGTTGATTCTAATTTTTCACCGTCTGTTAAATCTGCATTTGCCCAGATAGAGCCTAAATTCTGGAAAGATTGCCAAGCAAAACCAAGTTGACCAATAGCAGAAGTTGCTTGAACAATTTGCTGAATATCATTTTGTAAATCCATGCCTTCGTTGAAGCCTTCACCACGACCTCGCGCGGTTTTCAGCTCTTCTTGCGCAGCTTGCATTTTATTATTTTGCTGTGCTGCTTCTCCAACATTAGATAACGGCACTCTGTCTTCTTTACGAGTTGCATTTTGCTGTTTTGTAGCAACGTCAGCTGCTTCGGCTGCTCCGTTTGCTGCGTTCTGTACTTTTCCCAATGTCTCAATCGCTGCATCAAAATTATAATTATCTTCATTAATAACTTTTGAAAGTTCTCTTAGACTAACAATTAACCGCTGAATTGGGTTTCTGAGGTCTTCAATTTTTTCTTCATATTCATTGAACCGATCGTCCCAAATGTTATCAGTACCCATAAACTCTTTTACTAGACTTTTACCCCTGTCAAGCGCTGTCTGCATAGCAGCAGTTGCCCGTGTCTTAGTACCAGCTGTTGCGTCTTCTGCTTTTGCAGCCTTTATCGTACTTAGGTTTCTAGTTAGATTAGCACTATAAGCACCACTTTTAAGTGCCTGTTCTCCAGTAATTTGCTTCAACTCATTAGTGCCCAGCTTACCTAATTTATCTTGACTATTTCTAATCGCTATGTCATATACATCGGTTGGCTTAATTTGTAGAACGCCATTCTCGTCTCTCGTAAGTTCTAGATAATCAAAAGAAGTCTCTAAGGCTGCTCTCATAGCAATGTTAGTAGCTTCAACAGCTTCACGCATCTTATCTTCTTCTGTAGTTACTTTTTGCACAGATGTAACTAAACTGTCAAGAATACTATTATATTCTTTAGCCTGACCTTCATTCATGTCTGGTTGATATTTAATACCAGTATTGACAAAATCCATAATGGGCTTTGTAGATTCATTTTCTTCAATATGATTATAGCCCATTTCCTGCAATTTTTGCTGTCTCGTCTGCGCATTCACTTTACGAGTTTTATTAACCTGATGGTTTTGTATCATAGAAGCAATACCACGAGACATGGTTGTACTAAATACTTTAGTAGCAGTAGCACCAAGTAAAGTTAGAGCAGCAGAGCCACCGCCAATAGAATCAACTAATTTCTGCATTAAATCTAATGCAGTAGATAATCCATCAATGAATCCATAAAAATCAGAAGAATCACCAAGGCTATTTATAATGCCTTCAAAGGTAGTTTGTAATTTATTTAATTTTCCCTGTAATGAATCAACATACTTCTCATTCATTACATCAAGTGTACCATTAGCATTTTCAGAACCAGCTTTATATTGCTTATATAAATCCGCACGGTTCATCAATGCTTCAAAACGTGTAAGTTGGAATTTACCAGCAAGCGTTTGGCCTACGGCAGCTTTTTGTGTAGAATCAATAGAATCCCAAACCTTCATTAAGTCTTCCATGATATTGCCAACGCCACGCATTTTTCCATCGCCGTCTAAAACCTGTACACCAATTTTATCTAGCGTAGAAGTTACTTTTCCTAAGTCTACTCCATCATCTAGGGTTTTACCCATTGATAGGTCTGAAAAGCGTGCGTAAAGTGTCTTTAAACCGTTACCAATTTGTTCTGGGGCTTCTCGGGTAACAGATTCAATAGTTGCAATTTGGGCGTTAAGTTGGTCTGTAGAAACTCCAAGAGTAGCTGCTGCTGATGCAGCTTTCTGTGATGCTTCTGCAAGTTCTCCAACGTCAGCAGCAGAAATATTTGCTACATTGGCCCAAGAATCTAGTGCCGCATTAAGTTTATCAATATTATCATCAAGACCATAAGCATTCATATATGCTGTGATTTGGTCTGACGTTGTAGAAGTATCTTGCTGAGAAGCATTTGCTAATTTAGTTGACATTTCAGCAAGTTGTTGAGACTTATTCAGGTCAAAGCCTTGCTGACTATAGACCAGAGAAGCGTTTGTCATAGCAACAGTCGTAGAACCAAGAGCCTTAGCAGCTTCATTAGCTTGTTTTGCATACTGAACCATCGAATCGCGCGAATAATCAGTAACAAGCATAATCTGTGTCAACGAATCATCAAGGTCTTTTGCATATTCAACGGATTGACGAATGGAATCAGTTACACCATTAAAAGCGCTTGACATAATGCCCCAACGCACGGTATTACCCATTGTGTTAAAAATTTTGTCAACCATAGAGCTTGTACTTTTAATGCCGGTATCAATTTTACCAAGCTGTCCTAACACACCAGCAAATGCAGCCTTGCCAGTATTACCAGTTAAAGCAAAAGAATTTTGTAAGCTATTTAAAGATACTTTACTTTCTTGCAATTGTCCAACAAATTTTGACATATCAAGCATACCAATTTTTGAATTGAAGCTAGAATTCAATGCACTTTTAAATTTGTTGATTGTGCTGATTGATGAATCTACCTGAGAGGGGTCAAGTAATCTCTGAGATTGCATTTCCTTCAATTGAACAGAAACTTTATTAAGCTCAGTCTGCAATTGAGTCAAACCAGAGCGGTCTAATGTAGTTCGTAAATTATACTCAATAGTATTTGAATATTTACTAATGGTAATCACCTACCTCCTGCTCAACTTTACGATTTACCATCGTACCTCCTTTTACATCTTTATTAACGTTAATATAGGCATAAAAAAGAGCCTACCTTATATAAAAGTAGGCTCATAATAATTATTGAATTTTGTACTAAAGCTCGAATAGTGGGCCGTCTTCTTGCTCACTATCTTCTTTAATTTCTTCATCTTCTGTTGGAATCGTAGCCAAATAATCTGTAGCAGCTTGAATGGCATCATTGACCTGTTCAGGAGTTGCCATAGCTTTAACTTTGACCTTTTCCTTTAGAGCGCTTTCATCCTTCGGAGTGTTATTCATGCCCCACTTGTCAGCAATATCAAGAACTGTCTGTGCATCATTTTCATTAAAAGCGTCCTTGAAGCGATTTACTGTAGACTCAACAATATCACCACTAAAATTTTGGAATACTGAGAAGATACCACGAGCAGACTGTAGATACTTAATATAATCATCAAGCCAAACGCTGCCAATTTGACCGAGAGCATCCATATCTACCGCAAATTTTTCATTCATATCTGCAATAGTGCCGTCAGCCAGAAGAGCATCCCAAGCGTCTAGGATATTGTCTGACACCATGCGGCCAAGCTCTTCTTTGCGATCAGGGTAGACAATAATTGCCGCATACGCATATAGCGCACGTTCAAAAACAAACTGATTGACAAAACCATTATCCTCAGCAGACTGCGCCGCAAAATGGATAATGTCATACATGTCCTGTGAGGTCAGCTTTTTAGCTGTCTCTTCTTCAAAAAGAATTGCCATAAAATCTCCTTTTGTCTCTATACCTATATGGTTATATTATACCATACTTTTAAAATTATGTCAACTAAGATTTAAAAATATCTGGCGTAAATATACGGCCCATGTTAAGAGTTATGCTAATCTTAGTATTATTCAACACTTTGTAAGCGAGTTTATTACGATTTAATGCCATGCGGAAAACGTTATCTCCTGCTTGTGACGGCATAACCTTACTTCTTAAAGTTCCTAAATCAAAACCTTCGACAAGGTAATATTTGCTACCGCCATACTTCAAAATAGTGTCTGAATTATCATAAATCTTTCTAAGAATGTCATAGATAGAAAATATTTTATTGTTAACGATAAGCAGTGTTGAATAATCTCCTTCAATACCGCTACCTGCGATAGCATCAACCAGACTTAAAGCACCTGCGGCCTGTCGAATGTTATACCAATCCATAGCATCAACTGTGGTACCAAGAGCGCCAACGAGACTATAACCATATTGACCAGCACCGGGCGCAAAAGCGTTTAACTTCTTCGCCAACTGTTGATACGTCATACTTCTGGCAACAAATCCCTCAACTCCCAGAGCGCGAGAGCCGGGGCCACTATCTTGAAACGGCGCACTCTCACGCAACTTGATATTGCCGCCAAATTCAAGAACAATACCGCCTTTATTCCAATAGATATGAACATCTTCCTTAGATTCTTTACCTTCAAGGTCTTCTGTTATCTGTTGAGCTGTCCAATTAGAATAAAACTTACCATCTGCGGCAGATACAATCTGCTTTATCTTTTCATCATTTTCCATGATAAGTTGTTGACCCTCATTAGCCGCAACATTGATTGCGTGCGCTTCTGCCATTTCATGAACTGTGCCGCCAATAGAGTTGAAAGCAGCCGCAATAGAATCTACGGCAGACTGAAAGCTATTTTGAATATCCGCAGCGCCACCATTGCTAAGAGAAGCAAGAATATCTAAATTTTCACGCACTTTCTCCATTGCAAGAACAATTTTAGTGTCAGTTTCTTTAATCATTCCAGCACTGATACTTGCATCTGTTAGAATACCCTGTAAGTCTGATGGGACGTTTCCATTTGTATAATAAGCATCAACTAGGCGTGCGGCAACTAAGTACTCATAGTTAGATGCAAGCGTCCAAATAATATTATTAACAGCTTCATTGACAGCTGTAGTAACACTCGATACATGTTCTAGACAATCTTGTACAGATGCACTAAATGCGGTACCAGCATTTGCCAAACCAATGCCGTCTACAAAAATATCACCAGAGGTACTATATGATTTAGCAATGCCTTTACTGTCAAAGTTTGCAATATTCTGCATAGCGGCATCAATATTTTTACCTATTACACCACCATTTGAAGTCCAATTGTCCATTAAAGATTTAATCTGTCTACCAGTATATTTCGTTCCATTTACTTGATTAAACCTTTGAGTAAATGTACTTACTTGGCGTTTCATGATGCGGTGCATAGTATCATCATCAATGTCGGCTTGACCCCTTGCAATAGTATATGCAAGATATTCTTTACCGCCATTATATGCTTGGACTGCGCGCCAATTAAAACCGCTCATATTACCTCCTAAATAACATTAATATATATTGCAAATAGCAATTACATATTATTGCTATTTAAAAAGAAAAAGGGTGTCCCAGTTAAGGAACACCCTTTAGCTTATTTAGCTACAGACTTCTTTAGCTTAGAAACACTGGGAATGGTTTCAGCTACGGTAGTCTCTGTAGTCGAATCAACTGCCTTGGCAGTTACGTCTGAATGTTGTTCGCCAGCCGCAGATTCAGTTGACGTTGCGGCCTTTATTCCCCCGCTACTTCGGAGAAGACAGACTTAGAATACCAACTATCAACATCGGAATCCTTTGTACGGCCATCATGACCAAGGATATTCTTGTTCTTGTAGTTGTGGGTTGTATCAGTCTTATCAACGACCTGTAGTGTAGCCATAACCTTCTTCTTCTTATTGAACTTGGTGTATGCAGGCATACAGTCAATAGTGAATGTAAAGGTACTTGGGTCGCCATTGTTAGCCATAGAGAACGTAAAGTTACTCTGAATCTTACCACGAGGAATGACGAATTCAGCAGGAAGGTCTACGCCAGTCTCTTCATCACGGAAGAGGGTAGACGCTTCGATGTAATAGTAACCAGCGAAGTTCTCAGCATCAATCTGCATCTCGTAGGCTTCATCGTAATGAACCTCATAACAGTCAATACGTACAGTATCACCAGCCTTAACAGCAGCATCCTGCTTAGAGTCACCGGGTTCATCGGCACCAAGTTCAAAGGCAATTGTCTTGCCCTCAGCTGCGATTTCACCGTGGTCACCAAGAGTGACAGCAGTCAGAGTCTTACCATCTACAGTAAAGACCTGCTTATCAGTGACAGCGGAAAGATAGTTAGCCTGAGCGCCAGCACTGTCAAGTGTAACAGGATAGATAGGAGCTTCTTTTGTAACAATGAGGGTCGCACCATTGCGGTCTTCATCGGTTAGCTTGGCAACGATTTTATCGTTGACAGTTTCAGCAACCATATCATATGTAGCATGGACATAGATAGGGTTCTTATCACCGGTCTTCTTACCGTGGACTAGGCCAGCACCAGAAAGCATAGCAAAGCTGGTAGGGGACATTAAAGCATCTTCAATTGTGAAGGTCAAAGTCTTTTCGCCGTCCCAAGCGATAAGACGAGGATTACCTTTGCCCGTATATGTTTCACTTGATTCGTTACATCAAATGCTTTGAGCTATATTTCACAATATAGACCAGACTATATCTTATTCCTACAATTAATTAGGAATCTATTCACTTCATACCACTTGGTATTACTCCCAATCAGGGATAGTCGTTGAACGTTATGTAAATATTATATCTTTAGTAAGATAAGACCAATTTCTTTTATTTTTAATCGCAGATATGGTTGATTTAGAACAATTATACTTTTCAATCAAAATACTATATGGGACATGATTTTGTAAATCATCAATCATTTCCAACACTTCTTGTTCTGTAAGTTTATGGAATGGATTGGTTTCTCCATTTAAATGAGCCGCTAATCCATTTTGACAAGCGTGAATTCTATTTTCTTGATTAGTACACCACTCTAAATTCTCAATAAAATTATGAGCTTTTATACCATCAATATGATTCACTTGCATTTCTTCATAATTTTCAATTGGATTAAAAGTTTGTAAAACCAATCTGTGGCGTAAATATAATTTATGACTTCCATCTTTTCTAATTAGGTCATTTCCAATATATCCTTTGTTATGTAAAGAATTAGCCATTTTCTTCGCGCCATAATCAGTATAAAGATTTCCTAATTCATCAATATAATACCTATCTTTTATAATTCAGGAAAACTTTTATTTAAACAAACTTTCATAATATTCACACTTTCGCTGCTGATTTCTTTATTTAACATATTATATCATATTATAATAATTTTGTCAAATAAAGTGTTCCAGCAATTCAAATAGTGTTTACTTTAATATTACTATTAAAGTGGGCAGTTAAAAATTACCCTGGGCGTAGACGGTAGTAGCGGCACCCTCAAGACTAGAAGTCTTGGCTGTGTCGATGTAAAGCATAGGCTGACCAGCATCGAAATGCTGACCACCGAGGTCTACGGATGTGAGGGGCTTAAATACCACATCACAAATCTCACGCACACCAAATCTATTCATAGATTTCTCCTTACGTTTAGGAATTTGTATACATTTTCCTTAGTCATAGAAACATAACGCGCTAATTTCCATGTCTATTATATAAACGCAGCAAAACTGCGATTATACTCAATAAATACCATCCATCCAATTATCAGGTTCGTCCATCTTACTAACATCCATCATAGGAGTAGTAGCGACTTTCTGATATAAGTCGTATGCCATCTTAATTGTATACCGTTTAATACTATCAAACAACTGAAATGGAGTATAGTTATATATAACATTAATATCAATTGCCAAACCAATAGAAAGAGCAGAAGCATAATTACCGAAGATACTATTAGCTTTCTTCTTATCTTTATCACTCTTTATCTGATTTCGTATCTCACGACCTCGTTGAAGTTTGGCCGCAATCTCGGCAGCTGCGTCATTAGCAGGGTTAAATTCTTCTTCATCTTTATCAACGCCTACTGGTAGAAACAACTCTTTTAATATAACCCTAAAGTTTTCAAAATTCATAGGATTAAGCTGTCCTACTATCGGACCATTCTTCTGCACCCTAAAATTAATGCATCCAGCGTCATATTCAACTATATAATCAGGAAAAATTAAACCAAAAAGATTATCTACATTTCTTTTTGTCGTTTCGTCCTGTTGGATGATTACTAATAATATTTGAAAATCGTCCATATATCTTAATTGACTTTTGCCCACGTTTTTCATTTCTGCGGCAAGTTCTTTTGCCTTGACAAAAAACTCAACAGACATAAGAAACGAATCTTCACCAAAAGCGCAAATATCTTTAATAGATGGTTGCGAGACAGCAACATTAGCTCCCGCAACCATCACTGGCATACCAGAAAGATATTTACCTAAATCTCCTTGTAATTCTGCCATGCCGCACCAGCTTTATAAATCTTGCGGCGCAGGTTTGGTATTATCAATATTTTGCGAATCATCTGCTTCGCTGTGTGAAGCTGAGTATCGTAGCATTACACCGCCAAGATACTCATTCAAAACCAGCTGTTGCGCACCCATAAATTGCAATTTGCCGATACCAGAAAGACGTGCATCATTCATAATACCGTCAACGTATCCCGCAATCATCCAAGGGCGTAGCTGATAATCGTCTAATTCCCAATAATCAAGTTGCGAAATAATTGTAAAGCTGATAACGCAATTACGATACCGAGGATTCTCAGAAGGAGAAAAATCATCAAAATCTAGCATAATATAAGATTTAACTTCTTCGTGTTCTCCAAAAGAGAGCTTAGGAGTAGCTTTAATATATTGATTATCATGCAAGTCTTTAATACTATATTGTTCAATCTTACGCTGATACTGATCTTGAGTTCTATCAAGACAATCAGGCGTATTGATAATAAGTAATTTTTTCAGCATATCGCTGTATGGTCTACTTTCAACAAAAAGCTTGCGCCAAATAGTTTCTTGGTCTTCTGCATGTGAAAGAAAAGTGGACTTGTAATTAGTTCGTAAGATATTAGAAGCAACGTGTTTCATGTAACCTCCAATCCTTATAACGATTTAATCTTAACTGGTAAATCTGTCTCAACATCGCCATATGCCGCATGAATAACAAATTTACCCTTCTTACCAGATACAATATCTACCTTGCAAGAATCATTATTAAAATCTACAATCTTAGCCATAGATTCATCATCAATAGAGAATGTAACTCTTTCTCCTTCTGGAAGTTTCTTAATCCAATAGGTATGAGTATCATAGGGATAAACCTCTTGCGGCCCTTGAATTAGCGGCTTCTGCCATTCAACAGTTACAGTCTGGAAGACATCTCCATAGCAAATATCGAATGTTTTGATGGCACCCGCATATATTTTAACTTTGCACATGCGGCCATTCTCATATTCTTCAAGTACTTTAACTCTTGGATTATTCTTGACTTCCCAGTGAATCTTGGGGTCATAGGCTTCATTAGAAATAGCATAGCCTACAATTGTATCTTGCTTTGCCGTTGTAGCACCACTAATAACATTGATTGGCGTAGTCTCGTCTTTAAGAATACTAGGCAGTTCAGCAATACTATTATCATAGTACTCTTGGATTTCAAGCTCTAAAATACCCGGTACTGTAATAGAATCTGTAACTTGGACTTCCCATGTATGTCCAGCAATCTTAATATGCGTGAAACGATGAAAAAACTGTCTAGTATTTTCATCATTCTTAATATAAAGTGTACCAGATAGATTAAGCTCGTTGATATTTATATTATTTTTAATAAACCAACGTAAGTCTGTTTCTACTGGACCGCGAAAATATACCCAATAGTCTTGTCCATTAACATTCAGAGTATAATCACAACGAATAATTTCAGACCTTAAATAAGCCGTCTCTGTAATAACTGGAAGATAAACCATCCAATGAGTTCCACTATCTAACAATTCAAAAGTTTCTCCAGCCTTTAGACCGCTCTTAAAATCAACGGAGATATATTTACGGTCATAATTTGCCTTCAAACCCCCTGACATGGAATTAATCAGGCAAGGCCAAGACTGGTTGTTGAATTTAATCATTCTCTTATTGTAGTCATTCTTTAAAGCCGCTTGAAAAGACCTATATTTAGACTTGTTAATTCTTCCCATGTTATCGCCACCTAAATAGTTAAGACGAGCACCCAAGGTTTGTATACTCATAGGCTCTCCCTAATCTCATTGGCGATATTGCAGGCTTCAAAAATCATGCGGCGAAAGAGCATAAATTCAATATCCTTGCCTTGCTCTTTCACGCCTTGCAGTTTGTATACAAGCTGATAAAGTTTTGGTGCATTAGGGGTAACAAGAGCCATGCCAGTAATTTCAACAACCAATGTGTCTAATGGCTTAATCCAATCTTTACCATCTTCAAATGTAGGTAGAAGTTTAAAAATTTGATTGGTGATGCGTGCTAAACTATCCTTTACATTTTCTACCTGATAGTTTAAAATCCTATCATCTATTACTATCAACGCCATTTTATTTCACAGGCTCCATAATCATACCAAAAGAAGAACGAACACGGCCATTCTTATCAACATACCTGCGACAATAAACACGCTGTGCGTGAAAGGCTTTCTGCTCATATTCCTGCTTCATTGTAATAAGTGAGCGCATATGGTTAGCCTGAGAAGTAAATGCAAAGTCCGAGCTTGAATACTTTTGACGAATAAGGTCAACAGTAGCAAGCTGGTAACTAATCCATTCGGCAATCATATAGTAACGGATAATAGTCTTTTCCTCTACTGTAAGACAAGTAGAAAAGCATTTATTTTCATAATCTAAAGTAAATGGGTGCGCCCAATGCGGGAATTCAAATTTAGGAACTGCCGCAATCAGAATTTCTTCAAGCAGTTTTTCAGTATCCTCTTTGGTGAGTTCCATAAACATATCATCGGTAACACCAGCTAGGAAAAATTCATACATCTCCTGAAAAGAAGTTGGAGGTATGACTTCCATATCTTTATCAATATCTATATCTTGTGGCATTGTGTAAACCTCCTACTTATTTCATATTACTCAGTAGTTGTCTTTACACGGCGCTTGCGTGGTTCGGCAGCTTTTTGAACTCGGCGATGACGTGGTTGCTCAGCAACATTGGTATCGCTATTATTATCATAGGCGTGCTTATTCTTAATAGCGGCATCAATATCGACACCAGTTTTTTCCGCAATAGCCTTAATCTTGGCACGGTCATTGATTTCAAGTTTAATTGCATCATCTTTAATAGTTTCAATAATACCTTGGGGCGCAAAGTCGAGCGCATCCAAGAGGACATCAATTTCATCTGTAAGCAGGCACTTCTTTACATCTGCTTCTGTCCAATCATATTCTAGTGCATCACAGGGAACACCAAATTCTGCGGCAAGTGATTTATTGCCAACATTGATGTAATTCTGTAGAAGAATGGAACCGCCGGGCTGGAAAAACAGCTCGCGTAGCTCACCTGCGGAAACACGCATAGTAACGCCGGGAATAAGACGGCGTGAACGACCAGAAGACGAAAGAATGTAGCCAGTCTCACAGTTTACGATATTGCGGATAGGGACTAGTGTATCATCGCTAATCAGTTCAACTTCATTACTCATATTATATTTTCTCCTTTTAAATCTAAAAAAAGAAGGGACGCAGAGCGCCCCTTCCAATAATTCATTATTTGAAATTAACAACGGGGTCGTTAACTCCATCGGCAAGGATTCCCTGAGTGTCAGCATATACATAGTATACCTTATCAATTCCCTCGCCCTTCTCCATGAGTTTCTTGGAGCCACGAACAAGGTTATCGAAGTTAATTGTGAACTTAGAAAAATCTTGCGTACTGCCAGCCTTGGAATAATCCTGTAGCAGCATAAATGCAGTATAACCATCTGCGCTAGGCGTATCGCTATTGAATGAATACGTATTATCCTTAAAATTAAAGGTTGCGGAAACATTCTTAGGATTGCTTAGACGGATTGGATTATTGTTTACGTCAATATCTTCAAACACGTTACCCACAAAGTTTACAGTAGCACCTTCGGCAAGATTATAAAGACTTACACCATTATTCTTTAGTTTGCCCTTGAACGTATTGTTCTTAAAGGTAACATCTGTAATGTCACGTGCATTGCTGATGCTAAACTCAACCATGTTATAGATATTCTTATCGCCAGCATCAAATACGTTATTCTCGAAAACAATCTTATCTGAGGTCATTACAGATAGGGCTGTGCGGGAAGTGCCTGAAATTTCACTATTCTTTAGAGTGAAGGGCTTAGTACCGCTAACTTTGATAGCCATAGCAGTCTTATCGTTGGCATCCGTGCCTGCCGCAGTCAGCTTGACATTATCAAACGTAACTGCCGCATCTTGAACTACTACTGGTTTTTCAAAAGCTACGCCATTGCCCTTAACTGTAATATCGCTACTAAAGGTTACAGGCTCTTCAATTGAAGCGGTTCCCGCAGGGACAAATAGTGTGCCACCAGCGGGAACATTTGCAATTGCTTCTGAGATAGTATCATAATCGCCAGCATTTACCTCGTCTTCCCCAGGTGTGGGAGGTTCTGGTTCAGGCATTGGCGTTGGGTTTAGCGAGTTGCTTTTTTTAGTGCTGTGTTCTGATAAGAGCAGATAGAAGGATTAGAGAATACAGCGACACCAAACTTCTTGTAAGTCTGGAGGTCGGTTGACCAATCGTCATTATCAGAAACAGTACGAACAGCAGTCTGGCCTTCGAAAACAATCTTAACAGGCTTTTCGCCAACAGAAGCGAAGATGTAAGCCTGAGAGGGGTCAACAACCTTCTCAGTATTGGTTTCATCAACCATAGACTGCTGGAGGATGATTACAGGGTGGCCCTTATAATCAGCGAAGAAGCCCTTGCGGAAAAGCTCTTCCTTCATAGAATCAGAAGCCCAATCAGCAGAAGCAGGCTTCATTGTAGAAGCAAATTCACGAGTGCAGTAGATGGTGGAAGTACCATTACCATAAGAATCAGAAATAGCAAGTAGTTCATCCATCTTTGTTTCGTCAAAGCCAGCGCCAACGTACTTGTTAGCTGTGGGGAGCTGTTCGACAGTCTGAGCAAGAGCCTTTAGAATTTCAGCGTAAATGTATTCATCGACACCCTCAAGCATAATGTTAGTGAAGTCGGCGAAAGAATAACGGCCATCAAGGAATTCCTCAAAACCGATGCGGATAGCGTAACCGATAGCGCTAGTAGCAACTTCGAGTTCCTTACCATCAAGCATCATTGTCTCATAACGACCAGCAAGGCCGACACGAGTTACAAAAGCCTTGGCACGCTTACGAGCGGCTTCGGTGATGCGGAGCTTAAAGACAGCTTTATCGCCCTGAGCGATGGACTGAACATCAGCAAACTGTTCAAACTGCTGCATAACCTTAACGGGAAGAATCTCGTCAATGGTATTTTCAATTAGTTCATAGACAGCAACCTCGTTGCGACGGAAGAGACGATAATCGCCAGCAAGTAGATTGAACTGTTCACGAAGGGTACGGTTGACTGTATCAACGTCAAATGATTCCTCGTTGCCATTTACTGAAAAAGTAAGGGGAGCATTCTTGGTAGCGGCACGAGCGAGCTTTTTAAGTTCGTCAAATTTCATTAGTTCCATTATCTATCTTACTCCTTTCTTATTCAGCAATGACTTGTAGTTTAAGGCCGGGCTGACCATCAGGCATGGTGGTGAGCTTAGCGACCTTGACAGCTAGACCTTCGCCCTTAGCGCCCTTCTCAAGAACGCCAGTAGTACCGGGAACGAGAACGTCACCGAGGTCATAATCGTCAGCCTTGACATTATTGGTGGTGAAAATGTCACCAGCATACATGCGGAAAACACGAGGTGTCATAACGCCGTCATAGAAGTCAGACTTCTTCATGGCGTAGTCACGGTGCATCTGCTTGCGCTCGTCATAGAGCTTTTCTTCATTGAAGACCATCATCCAAGGGCCTTCACCAGTGAAATTAACCTTGCCAGCGGCATAATCGTACTTGACGAAAGTACCCTGTTCAAGCATTTCAATAGAGTCATCAGCAGGGAGCTGACCATAAACGCCACCGCTGCGGGGAGCAGAAAGGTGGTTAGGCTCGACAACCGAATGATTGTCGTGGCCTGTAAGCTGAATCTTAGTATCAGCGCGGTCTACATGTAGAGCCATTTAATCCTCCTATTAGTAGTTTTGTGCTTCGCGGAGAGCAGATAGCATTGGGTCAGCATCATCCGCAATTGTTTCATCGTCTAGAGAGAATGTAGTAAGAGGTGTAGAATCTACTTCTTCCTCTTCATCAAAATTAACATTCTTCTGTACATATAGTAAAGCGAGCTTGCTTTCAATCTCGCTAAGAGTGAATTTATCTTTATCAGCGATAATATCCGCTTTGTCTTCGTCAGAGAGCATATGATACTTGGCAATCATAGCATCCTTATCGGCATCAATGCGCTCTGCCTTGAACTTGCGAAGTTCTTCTGCTTCTGCTTCAAGAGCTGTGAACTTGTCGGTCAGTTCCTTTAGCTGTTCAGAAAGTCCGGAAACCTGATTCTCAAGCTCATGCTTTTTCTCGGGCTTCTTTTCATCTTCCTTATCATCTGAATCGTCAGATTCATCATCTGAATCGTCTGAATCATCTTCTTTATCTTCGGAATCGGAGTCTTCTTTATCTTCTTTCTTCTCGTCTTCCTTAGCAAAAGTTTCTTCGGCGGAGTCTTCGCTAGATTCAACGTCTTTGTTTGTCTCAACGTTTTCAGCAAACTCTTCTACCACAGGAGCTTCTTCCTCGACTGTGGCAGTAGGCTCTACCTCAACGCCAGCAACGTTTTCTTTTGGCATAGACCCTCCTTTTGTCAACGCACTTTTTAATTCATTCATCATAGCAAATAAAGTATGCGAAAACTCTTTATTATAAGAGAAATGTTCGCTTACTTCTGGGCTAGTGACAGATGCGCCCTCAAAACAAGGTTCTACATCATCACCCAAGATACAAAGTTTTGTAAAGATTGCATCATTTATAATAAAAAACTCAATATCGTTGCTATCTGTAGTCCAATGGCCGTCAACGTCATCAATTTCCATTGACTGCCCTTGGCCTTGGTTGATACACTTATCCAATTCAGGATATTGCCCAGTCCACAGATAACCAGTAGTCATCATATATTCACGTGTAGTTGTTTCACCAAATTCGTTCGTATCATCGAATTTCTGAAACCAAACTTCCGCATCTGGAGCAACGAAACCATATGGAACGGTCTTACAAGAGAATTTTATTTCCCCATCTTCAATGTGAAGTACCTCACCGTGGTCGCCAAAGTCTTCTTTGTTCTCATTGTATGCTGCAACAATTGGTGTAGCTGGTAATGAGTTCGCCATCTGGATGGCCGTGTTCTTGTCAATGAAAGAACCATTGCGATTCTTTCCAAGATACATGACCTTAATCTCACATTTAGAAATGCCGGGGTTGATAGCATCTGGCGCTAGATTAATGAATTCTGGGCTATCAATTGTAGCCACAGACCTGTTTCTTAGCATCTAATTCTATCCTTCCGCTTCTCTATTAGCGATTGTTTTATCAGACTTTTCGCTGTCAGGCTTTTCAGGACGCCCGCCCTTATTTCCTGAAGATGGAGTCTGCTGTTGTTTTGTCTTCATTGTAACATTATCATTACTACCGTTACTCATGGTAGAAGATAGAGCAGGGGCAACGAAAACGTCATTGAGAGACATAACATCATTCTCAAAGTATGCGGTCATAAGTACCGCACTCTGAGATTGACCAAGAGCAACTTGCGGCAAGAGCTTAGAGAAGCCGATAGAGGTCATATCTTTATACTGCTTGGACAGGTCTTTATAATTATAAACCGTTGTCGGCAGAATATCGACATGGTAATAAAGTCGCTTGCTGTTCTTGTTAAATGGTGCCAACAGACGTTCCGCAAATGTCTGGAACTGTAAAATGAGGTCAGACATTGTTGCTTCATCGTTCGCAATTGATTTCTCAAGTGCAAGGTTGCCGTCCGCATTAAAAAGGTTCTGTCCTGTACCAGCTTCATTGTACACAGTGCGTTCAACTTTATTTAACTGGTCTACGGAAGAAACATTGCCTTTGTCCGCAAGGTCGGCTACGTCAACATCTGCGAACGTTGTCAACACGTCAACTCCAACAGCGTCACCAAGCATGGCAACGGCATTTGTATGGAGCTGTTGCGCTTCTTGGACATCGAAGATTAAGTCACCATTTTTATCAATGGGCATCTTTTGAATGATAATCTTCAAAATCTGTTGAAGCATCTTTTTCTTATCTAAATCCTGCGCATCCTCCAAATCCAACAGCTTAGGAATAACGCTCATGAACAGTGGCGCGTCACCGCCCGTGATGTTAAATTTCACTGTTGTCGATGGGTCAAGTAAAAACCAGCCGTTGGTATCGCCAGCATAGTCAATGGGTAACTTCCCATCCTTATAAGCAAGGTAAGCCTTCTGAACTTCCTTCGGCCACAGTTTTAGAACTCTTAAACGATACGCAGTATCGGAAAAAGCATCATCGAAGTATTTCATATTGAATTCAACCGCAGGATTACCATTGAGTTGATAACGGCTGCGGCAATAGGAAATAGGTAATTCTTGAATAAAACAAGCATCCTTTTGCGGCACAGTCACACCATAATAGGCACCTGTGCGCACAACTTTTAGGGCAATCTCGCCAAATACTTTTTTGAGATTGCAATTTTCAAGATAGCGAGTAGACTTGTACCAGCCCTCGACTACCTTTTTAGATTTACCATCTTGTTTTAATTTTTCATCATATATCATTGGCGTGATAAACCAATCATATTTGAATAGGAAAGCCATATAACGACATAGGCGGCTATAGATGCCGCTTGTCTTGAAGAAATAATTTGAAATCTTGCGCTGTTCGTTAAGATTGTTCTGCTCAATCGCCTTGATTACATCTTCTTTTGTGTATTTCTTGCGGCGAGAGTATTTGTCTGTAATAACTTGACCAATATCTAGAACAACGTCATTGGAGAGAGTTTTGTTCCCTACCTTGATTTTATTAAATGCCAAAGAACCAGACTGGCTATTGCCATTTAAAATGATGCGGCAATCGCGTTCATTTTTATCTTTAACGGTAGCCAAAGCTCACCTCCTAATATCCTGCTGCTTTCATGATATAATCATAGCTAAGTCTTCCTTCATCATAGTAAGGAATAGTGACTAACTTTAGATTATGTTCCAAGCAAAATTTTCTTTTTAACGTATCGTTATACTTTTGATATTTGAGGGCACGAGCGCCACCATAACGACTAACAGGTACATAATGCTGCTCGCCTTGATATTCCACAAGGAAGTCAATATTGCCGCAATCGTCAAAAACACAAAAATCAAATCTAAGATTTCTACCAGACTTTCCAACAAGTCCCTCAAATTCATACTCTTCCTCAAAAGGTAAACCTGCGTCTTTCAGTATTTCATATATTTTTATTTCACCAATAGAATCACGCATTGTTTGTCCTTTCGGAATTTCTTACTATACCATATAAAATTACACTGTGTAAAATAATACACTTTTGCCCAAAATTTTATAAAAAAATTTATATAAAAATAAGGCACGACCGCATGGGCCGCACCCTACTAATGCTTCGTAAAGAACATGAATCCACTTAAATCTCTGGAATTGCGGCGATTTCGCCTGTCTTCTTGGCGCTTACACCAATAGAGTCCATAGATTAGAGCAGAAACTTTATCCTTTAGAATCTTTCTATTGGATTGTTTCAGGATGATATTTGCACCTTCGTTATCTTGGACAAGATTTGCCATTTGTGATTTGAGAATATCTGTGGCAACATATGGCCGCAAATAATCTTGGCGCTGTAGTGGAGACATTTTCTTGCCCTGTGCTTGCTGCAAAAGTTTATTCTTGGCTGTATTTGAATCAATTAAAAACTTTAGCTTACCATTACGTAGCTGTGTTTGAGTGTATGAATAAAGTTCTGTATTCATTGGCGCATTGGCTTTCATCATCCAAATTGCATTCTTAATTGTATTCTCATTCTCAAACGACTTGTAGTTCTTGCGGTCTTGCTCATTGGGAATATCGTCTAAATTGATGATACCCATGTTTGGCAAAAGCTCGTCTGTATCTGGGTCATTCTGGTCTGTAATGAGGTAATCAAGCAGACCAATGCCTAAGCCATTCGCATCCAAAACAATGGCTTCGCACTTAAACGCATTGAAGAGCTGTTTAATCTTAATGGCTTGATATTCAAAATGCGATTCAGATAGAGTGAAAATGTTCACTATTTTCTTATCATTGACTCCTGTTGTTCTTGCGGGAGAAGATTCAATGATTACAATTTCTGTCGGGCAATTAAGACGGCCTACGTCTACACCCATCACATAGAACGTGTCTCTATTCTGTCCCTTATCGTATCCATTCTTGGCGAGATTGATAATTCTGTGCTTGTCGAACTTATTCATATCGAAGAAAGCACCGTCTAAAGTTCCTGACCATACAGAGCCGTATTCACGTTCAAAACCAATCTCGTCCATCGAGTTGCCTGTCTCTTGGGCTTGAATATAATTCGCAGGCTGTAACCCCTCGACTACAGGTACTTTCCAGTCGCCTCCTAGAATGAAAGAATCATATCCATTACTAGATACCATGCGACACAGCGCGTCAATTAACTTGTCGTAAGCGTAAGTACCCTTAAATCCGGCAGATGTAACATAGATGTCATTCTGGTTCAAAGTCTCGTCTGGGTCTACTTTACCGTTTACTTGTCTAGAAATTACGAGCATCGGTTGAATGATTTCTTCGTACTTTTGCTGGTCTGTAATAGTCGCAACTTCTTCTGTAAGTACGGCTTGAGCACGAGCGCCACGAGAGCCAGCTGTCATACTAATATTCTTTATCTCTGAGCTATTGCGAAAACTGTATGTGACTTCATCTTTAGATTGAGTGGTTTTCATCGGTGTCCCGCGCGTATCCCAAACGATTTCTCTAGCTAATGCAGGAATTAATTTACAGATTTCTGTCATTTTTGAAGAAAGAATCATTGCTGACTGACCTTTTGCATCTGCTACAGTAATTAATTTAGAGCCAGGATAAAGAATAGCTTTAATCATTAGAGATAAAACAGCCATAAAAGATTTAGAGAATCCTCGACTAAAGACTTCGTAAACAGTTCTATACCGCATATTGATACGAAGAATCATACGTTGAGTTGGATAAAATTTGAACTTATTATCTGGATTAAGTGAAGCCATATAATCTACAAATTTATCTGGATACATGCGCCAATAGGCAATAATACGTTGATATATTTCCAGATTATTTTCAATTTTCTTAGGGTCAATCTCGGCAACGCCTTTTTTATCATGTGCCGCAATCTTCAATAAATTACTCAGTGCCATATTGCTCAGCCAATCTCTTAGCTTCTTCCTCGCGTTCCTCAATCTGGAACTGCTGGAAGTCTGCGGCTTCTTCATCAGTCACCGCATTATTTTCATCAGATTTAATACCCTCTGCAATAATTTCATCAACACTTTTGGTCTTATTCTCTTCAAGTTTCTTAATATAAGATTCAATAAGATTACCTAAACCAAGCTCATTCTTAACTAGATTATCTGTATAGTTCTTCATATCATTGATGATAAAGTCAATCTTGTCTTGCGGCACATTGATTGGGTCATCTTGTCTAGGAATGATTCCACCTTTTGACTCTACAAAAGCCACAAGCTCTCCAATAGAATCGATATCTCTTTTTTTCTCTTCCTGTTTTTGACTATCAGTAAAACGACCGCTTTTGCGCAACATGTCATTAGCTCCCTGTAAGTCTTTAAAGGTCTTAATATCACCTACATCTAGAGCTTGATTCATCTTTAAGTCTGTTTTGCAGATATTCTTTAGTACCTGTTCACGGTCTGTAGACAATTCATAATCTGCCGCATACTTCTGGTACAATTCTTCCATCTTAACCCATTCAGATGGTTTATAAAGAAGACCCCATTTTAAAGATAGATATTTAATATCGTCTTCTGTAAGACTATCTGTAATCTGACCTTCATCAATACGTGCGGCATCTGGAATAAAATCATTCTGCATACCACCAGTAATATCTAACGGAGCGCTATTGATATTCTCTACTGGATTAACGCCAAGAGAAGAAGCCACATCAGGCATAAGGTCAAGAACTTCATCTTGCGGCTCAGCCTTTTCCTCTTCTTTTTTATTTTCTTTTTTATTTTCTTTCTCTGCTTTTTTAGCTAGGAATTCCTGCTCAACATCTTTGGCCGCACTCACTACGTCTAGATTCTTCTTAATATCATCTGAATCTACTGTATTCTCTGGAACTTCAAGTTCCTTGGTATCCATGACGCTATCTGGATTACTTGCAACCTCTTCTTCACCTTGCCGCATCTTCTCATTGATGCGGTCTAGGACGCTTTTGCGACTAAGGGTGTTGTATTCTGCTTGTGAAATTTCACCAGCTTCTAGCTTTTCAATTAGCTTGTTCTCAAACTCTTCGTCATAAGAAGTACCTTTAATGCTCTGTTGCTCTTTTCTAGCCTGTTGGAATTTCTCGTTATTGATTTTCTCTGAGTCCGCATATGTCAGATTCTTATATTGCTCCATATTCATAGTGCGAAGATACGTTCCAATAACCGACATTGGGCCAAAGGTTGCAGGGTTTTTCATATAGCTTTTGTTAGCCAATTCAACCCATTTCTTCTCAACATACGGCACGTCCATCTTTTTTAGAATCCATTTGAAAGTGTCTGGTCTACGATTGTCGATATACATTGTGAGACACGTTTTGCATAGGTCACATCTATCATCTGTATTCGGTATCTTGTAGAAGTCAGTTTCCTTCTTGGTTTTGCCGCATTTCGCGCATGTCTTCATAGGTACGTCTGCCATATTACTCCTTTCTATATAACAAACCCACTCCATCCAAGCGAAGGAAGAAGTGGGTAGATAAAGTTTATTTCTTTTTAGATTTACGGCACTCACGGCATGTAGAATAGAAGCCGTCTTTCGCGGAATTATTCTTAGAGAAAAATAAAGGATGCGCCAGTTTCGTTTTGCCGCATTTGCCGCATTTTTTCCATTGACCGTATTCCACATTTGTGTAATACCACATAACATAATTCTTTTGTGCCTGTTCCGCAATCATCTTTGGAATCTTTTTGCGCCATAGGGTAGAGAAATACTGAGCAGTATGTGAAACGCCATATTCTTGTTCCATCATGCCGCATATCTCGTCATTTGATTTGCCGTCAATCTTCCATACCAATAGGTCATAGAGCATAGCAGTTGTCTGGTCTTTTGATTTAAACGTCTGTTCGATTAGATTCTCAAAGTCTAGAAGCTCCCAGTGCATGTCGCAATTGAGGTCAGTATAACATTCCTGCTTAATGGATGAATAATATGTGAGCAAGAATGAAATGTGTACAGGATTAAACAATGAGATAACTCCATCTGAAACTGGGTATCCACGAGAGTCAAAATAAATTTTCTCAGATAAGTCCATATGCGCCATGTTTTTAAGTTGCGCAGATACTTTTGATTTGGCAGGCCAGCCTTTTACAGATTGCTTCAAAAGATACATCTGTTGATATGTCTCGATAATCTGCTTCTTTAAATAATAACGTTGCTTGCCAGTAGCGGTCAGAAATTGACGTTTAAGTGATGTGATGATAGAATCGAATTCCCGCATACCGGGAATCTGCTCTAGGTCTTCCTCTGAAATACTGTCCTTGTTATCTAAGATTTGATTCTTATCATTGTTGACGAGTGCGTAAATGCCGTCCTCGCCATTCTCCATATTCTCAACCATTTCCTCAAAAGAAATCTGTCGTTTGTTTACTGTCGCTTCTCTATTTTTAGTAATGATACTACGTTCTTTTTTCTTTTCCTTTTTGGTTTGATTCTTGTCTGCGGCAAAGAGTAGGTAATCTGTCATTACACGCAGGTAATTTGCATCTAGATTCTCTTGAGAAGTGGTTTCGATGGTTTTCCGCACACATTCAAGTCTTTCTTCCTGTGTCTTCAATGTGTAGTCAAGTGCCATGTCTTGCTCTCCTTCTCTTTCTATTGGTTCATTTGCAATTATATTATACCATAAAAAGTAATGAAGCGCAAGTGTATTCTATAAAATTTTCAATATTTTTTCTATATACATTATATTTAAGTATGCGGCAAATGGGATTACCGTTTTTTGCCCATAAAATAGTTACACCTGCAAATTTTGACCGCATAAATCATTACATGTATTGCAGTGCTTGCTATAGGTTGTCACACCGTTGCTTGCGGCAACGGGTGCCAACATTATATTAGTGTCAAAACACTAACATTTTTGTTAGTCTATTGGTTAATGCGATACGCTGCGTCTTGCGCAGCGGAGCGCCCTGTAGTAAAATCTGTATAGTTATACCTATGAAAAGTGTATGGAAAATTATGCACTATTACCCATACTCACTCTCCCCTTGTATGGAACCTATTGGATGTGCTACCTTTTCCAAGAGTATCCTATCCCCTCTGTATGCGGCACAGTAGAGTTACCGTTCGTTTCATGTAAACTAATAAACCAACGCAAGACCGCTTGGCTGCAAGAATATTCTGATGCAAGTGATGATGCATCCACACCTCTCACGGCAGAATAAATCCGCAACGTTTAAGACCCAGCTATTCACCTCATTGGGGATTTTTGATTTAGGATAGCTCCTAAGCCGACTGGGAACGGCGCTATGGTTAGTTTTGTCTATATTATAGCAAAAGATTTGACGCTTTTCAATAGTTTGGCTAAAATTTTTTCATGCGGACAATGCCATAATCGGAAAAGGTTGAATGCCTAATAGAGAAAATAAAGAGTAATGGATTGCGTTTTATGGAATTTGAAAATCCTCTTAGGTCGGTAATTTGGTATTTCAAAATTTGATTTAGGCGGGTAATTTGTCGTGGGCGGTATCCACCTGGGCGAACGACCCGCCAAAACACAAAACGACCCCCCCCATTTTATTGTAGGGGGGGGTGCAATAAACTAACGAAGCAGACCCGCAGCCGCCAAGCGGTCGAGCGCTGCGCCCACGTGGGCGCTATAGTCGAAGTCCCACCCACCAATGAGGCTATCGGCGAACGACTCCATTGCATCGCGGTCGTAGCCCTCCAAGACGTTCACCAAACGCGAAGCGATAGCCGCAACCGTGCTATCAGATACCCTTGTACGGCGTTCAGATGCCGCCGAGAGGGCTTGAACGGTCGAGCCGTCCCTAGTGGCCTTGAACGTCAAAACATCGCCATGAGCGGCAACACAGACGGTCAGAACGTGACCCGCGTTCGTGGTGGCGTGAGCGATGGCAACGGGTCGCGCCTATTGGGACTTATAAACAAGGGCGGCAATTGCCGCCCTGCTATGTTTCACGTGAAATGTTAGGAGATAAAATGCTTGCAGCTATTAACGCTCTTTCGCTCGATGATTTTACGATTGACGAATGGTTGAGCAATGATGCAGATTGTGACGATTTTGACTTGTTGCGTACGGATTTGGCTCTTGAGGATAACGAATTCGCAAAGAATTACCGCACCGTTGCAAAAAATGAAGCACACTTGATGGAACAGCTTGAAGATGATTTGTGGAGCTTGTTAGATACATATTATGAGTCTGATACTTTGGATGATGAGGTATTTCCTTTTTACATTATTGATACAGATACCAAAACGGTTGTAAAAAAGATAGGACTTTCATTTGTACACACTATTAAAACTGAAACGCTTGATTAGATTAGGGCGCATTTAGCGCCCTTTTCTTTTCCACCAAAAGCCCAAAGTTGGGCAGAAAATTTTACATGAGCGCAAAACGTTTGTCAAGTGTCAAATCGAAAAAACTTGAGAAAAATAAAAATAATTTTATCCTGAAAGTTGTGGAGGAATTGTGTGCGGCAAATTGTGACTTGCCAAACTGGGCGGCATACCCCATAATAATAGTTGTCCAAAGGCGAGGGCGCAAGGAGCTAGCAAAGGGCTAGCCCGCCCGAACGGGGACGGAATGGAGTTAGCAATGTCTAACGCAAAGCAGTACAATCAGGCTCTCAATCTCTCGGCTCAGGCTCTCAATCTCTCGGCTCAGGCTCACACCGACAAGTACAACACTACCAAGACGCGCGTCCTTGCCACGGGCGTTGAGCTTAGCGACGAAGCGTTCGACGCTCTTTACCGCGCGGCGGTCGGTACTTCTGGTTTGGTTGGTACCGCGCCTACCGAAATTAGCGATGCCCATGCGGACGCTCTTGACCTGCTTGTTGCGTTCCTTAACGCAAACCGTGATGAATGGTTCACGTTCTCCGATTTGTGCGGTCGTTCTGGAGCTATCAAAACTAGCAAGGTTCGTGATTGGTATAGCGGTAACACCTATGTTACGCTTGATAATAAAGATACGCGCAACACTCTCAAAGAGTTCTTCGACCGTCTGATTAAGGCTAAGGTCTTTGAGGTGGATACGATGGTGTTCAAGTCGAACGGCACTAACGTTCTTTATGTTTACAAGGCGCGTTAGTTTCTGATAGCTAGGGCGGGGTATTCCCCGCCCGCCTTTAGAATTGGAGTTTGTTATGTTGTATTTCGTTTCTGTTAACGGTATTGACGCGGACTATCCGCTTGACGATTACGATAACTTTATCGTTGAAGCTGATAGCGAACAAAATCTCGCCGCTGCTATCGTTGCTGCCCGCATGGATTGTGGCGAAGATTCTAAAGAGCTTGACAGTTCCGTTTGGCGTGTGCGTGAGTTGGGCGAAGAGTTCGACTACAACGTTAATCTTGAGTACGTTTGTAAGGGTAAGCGTCTTTAGTTAGTTAAAGGGTAGGGCGCAAGCCCTACCCACCACCTTTAGAATAGGATATTATGAAAGCGATAGTTCTAGATTTGGACGGCACTCTTGCAGATTTTTACAGTGTGCGCGGATGGTTGGAAATGCTGCAAGCAGAAAACGCCGCTCCCTATCTTATTGCAAAACCGTTAGGTGACTACAAGAAACTTAACGGACTTCTGGCGGCATTGCAGGGCTATGGTTATGCGGTCGAAGTTGTTAGTTGGTTGGCTAAAGGCGAAACGTCTAAGCAATTCGATAGCGCCACGCGCAAGAACAAACGCGCATGGTTGCGTAAATACTATCCTGCTATCGACTTGCGGAACGTTCACGTTGTGAAACATGGTACAAACAAGTGGCGCGTATCTAATTACAAGGGCGGCATCTTGTTTGACGATGAAAGCGGCAACGTCAACGCATGGCAACGCGATACGTCAAGCGGCAAGGCGGTACGTATTAAAGATAGTACTACTCTACTAGACGCGCTCGAATCGCTTATTGTCCAAGAGCTAGAATAGCATTAGGGGAGCATAACGCTCCCCTATGTTTCATGTGAAACATTTTAAGGTGGTTACAAATGAGACTGTACGATTGTTTTCAGTGGCTAATAGCCGCTATGATGGTTATCGCTATATTTCTAATATTTCTAAACGTTTTAGACTGGGGCATTTTACTTTACGTTATCGCAGTTATGCTTTACGGAATGTTATAAAGGCACCTTTTTAGGTGCCTTTTTCCGTTACGCCATAGTTGGCGGCGATTTTACCACAACACGCAACCAAAAGCAAGAGAAAAATTAGAAAAACTTTTTCTATTTTCTCGCGTGCGGCAAGTCCTGAAAGTGCTATACTAACTTTAGTCGGGAGGACAAAGCGACCTACATACGCTACTCATTATGACTTACACGCTCTCTACAGTTAGGTACCTTGAGTTAGCTATGGCTAACTTTGGCAAGTTAATCTAGGTGAACAAAAATAATTTAAAATAATGCTTGCATTATCCGCGTAAACAGCTATTATTATAAGTGTAGTGGCTAACCCTAGTTTATGAGGTGGTTTGAATGCGGCGTGAAGATGCTATCAAGAACGAACTAAAGGAGTTGCACACGGTTTACATTGCGCCATACTTCTATGATTCATACGTTGTAACAGGGTATGACCCAATTAGTTGCGCTACCGCGTTCAAGACGCGCAAGGCGGCGCGTAGGTACTTAAAAGATATGTTTGGCGTTGACCTCATGGAAACGGACAAATATATACGAAAACTAAATTTTGAATTCTAGTTGCATTAATAATTTACCACGCTAGGACAAAAAACTTATTGCGTTCTAGCGTGGTTTTTGTTACTATTATAAGTGTAGTGATTAGCCCAAACGAATGGAGTGTTACCAATGGCTAATTTTGTCGTACTAGATACAGAAACTTGCCCAACAGTCAACCACAAGGACGGTAAAGCCCATCCCGAAACGTCTTTGGTGTACGACTTTGGTTACACCATCCGCGACAACGACAACAACGTTATTCGTGAGCGCTCGTTTGTTGTCACTGATACGTTCTATCAAATTGACCTGATGAAAAGCGCTTACTATGCCGATAAAATCCCTACCTATCTTGAGGGTATCAAGACGGGCGAATGGGTTGAATCGTCCTTTAATGAGGTTTGGCGCACGTTCAAAGCTGATTGCAAAGAGTGCAACGTAAAGAGTTCGTGGGCATACAATTGCCGATTTGACGAGATAGCGCTAAACAATACGTTGCGCACGTATTCAAACGGTTTCGCTACGTGGTTTATGCCTTACAAATTGCGTTTGCGTGACGTTTGGGACTATGCAAGTAACATTACTAGCTCTAAACGTTATCTCAAGTATTGCGTAGAGACGGGCGCATTTACGCCCACGGGCAACCCTTCCACTAGCGCGGAAAGCGTTTACCGATTCATCAATAAGGAACACGATTTTACAGAAGACCATACCGCACTATCAGACGCGCGAATTGAGGCCACTATCCTGCTTGCCGCAAAAGCCAAGCACAAAAAGACGCGCCACGGTTCGCGCGGTCAAGGTTGGCGAGACGCGAGCGCGGCATTTAAAACGCTCGACCTTTAAAAGAACTAGGGGAACGGTTTCGACCGTTCCCCTTTTCTTTTGCCATGAGATAAAGCGATTCTAAGGCTCTAGGACGTGCGGCAAGCTCCTTTATTTTAATAAGGCTTTTGCCCTAATGGGGCTTTAAATCGCGTCTCATGGCCGCTATGGAGATATTTTTTCGTTTAGGTACCTTATTATCCGGCAAGAAGTTAGCTATGGTTAACCGTGAATCATTGTTAGGTACCTAACTAATTAATCTGATAATTGAAACGCTTTAAGGTTGAAACGTTTCAATTATTGAAACGCTTTAAATACAGTTGTTTAAACAACCGTAGACCCGAGGTTGGGTCAAAAATTTTACCACCGCCAGATTAGATTTGTCAAGTGTTTATTTTGTGAAGTGTGGATTCCATCACAAACTTTACACATCCTGAAACGTGGGTGATTTTATGCGTGAATTGCCGCAAATGGCCTGATTCTATACATTTTGGCGCTACTGGCATTTTGCCGAAAAGTTTGGGAATCTGAAAAAACTAGGCCGTCTACCTGGGGTTTCCATATTTTGAACACAATTTTTAAAATAGTTCTTGCCAAAAAGTCTATGCAATAGTAAAGTAATAGTTGTCCAAAGGGGACAGAGAAAAAAGAGCCGAACGGCGGCTCACTCGCGTCTCGGGGACGGAAGGGGTTAGCTCATGGCTACCACTCGCACCAAGTTTCAGTTCACCGACTATCAGATGTTTGCTATCCTTGCCAAAGGCGGCACCAAGGGCGTGACCGATAACCTCATTCGTGAGGTTCTGGGCGATACCTATAAGGCAGACGTTCATACTGTCGAGAACTTTGACCGCAAGGTTTCGCATAAGTACCATGTCCTCAAGGAGAACGTCGCCAAGCCCAAGGCACCGTCTAAGACTGCGCTTGAGAACCGTGCAACAGCCGAAAAGCTCGCGGCAGCTCACGCGAACGGTGAACCGTTCACGCTCGCCGAGGTTATGTCGGAGTTCCCGAGTGTGGTAACGTCAGCGTCTAAGGCCGCAAAGATTGTCGGGTTGCTCATGCTCGATAAGCGCGCCACCAAGGTTGCACCCATTGGAAACAAGATGGCCTATGCCATCGTAGCATAGTCTCCTAGGGTGGGGCGATAACAAGCCCCACCCGCTACCCTTGCACCTATAGAGCAGTATAAGGACGGCTAGCCGATGGATTACAGACGCGCGGCATTGATTGAGGTATTCGGAAATTTGCCCGATACAGAACTCCGCAAGCTAGGGCACGACTTACAGGCCCACCACCTAAACGCGATGAAAAGCGGCAAAGTAATTTTGCTACCTACCGAGATTCATAAGATAGTACACGACCTCACGCATTTAGCGGGCAACGCCTACGCAAGCGGCGAAACGGAAAACGCCGAAACGCTCACACAATGCGCGCAAGCGCTCATAACGCAATTTACAATAAAATAACACAATTAAATAAAAGCGCTCTACTTTAAAAGTAGGGCGCTTTACTTTGCGTTTAATTCCTACTAAACTAGTAGGAAAAAGATCGCCCTGCCTAACACAAGCGCATGAAAAAGTCAAGACTTTTTGAAAAAATTCACAGAAAATCCATAGTTGGGTCGATTTTACACGATTGGGTACCTTATTGTCAAGATTTTTCAAGCAAAAGCACAACTTTTACACAAAAAACTGAGCGCTTGAAATGCATTTTAACGGCCTTGCGGCCTATGCCCTTGCGTCTCTAGGCATTTTTTGCTATCGCGCCTTTTAGGGCTATTACAGGGCCGCACACGCGAAAAAAATTAACTTAGGTACCGAGCGACCCGAGCAAGTGTTACCCTAGGTTAACTCCGAATCATTGTGAGGTACCTAACTATTACTTGTGAAGATTAGGTGTTCATTTTGTGAAGGTACTTGACAAGCTGGAGATTGTATGATATAATATAATAGAGGAATACTATACAATAATACCATATTTGGGACTGCCGCCGCCGTTGCGCCTATATGGCGAAAATGTGTAGAAATGGGGCCTGCCAGCCAGCAGCCTAAAAAATCCTAAAACAGACGCGTAGCGTCAATCTAAAAAAGAAAATCCCTCCCCACCTATATGGTGAGAAGGGATAGCTCTGCCTACCAAGAGAGCGTTCTAAAATGAATTTTAATCGTTTTATTGCGTACCCCTGTACGGCACGTAAAACGTAAGTTGATTTGTATTGATTCCTGCGGCCAGTAGAAACTCAAAATCAATCGCCAAAACACATCATAAAATATATAAGCCAAGAGACAGAAAAGAGTATGCGGCACATGCCTTTTCTGAAATGAAAATCAATGCGGAAATGTGACTAAATTAGTTACATTTAAAAAGTGTTTTTTAATATATGTTTTTACTAAAGTGTAAATTATACACTCTTGCCCAAAAATTTTGGCAGCATCTACTTCTTTTTAAGCTTACGCTTGCACACCATAGACATCTCATACGTCTTGGAATTGAGAATGAATCGGATTTTGCCGTCATCTCCTACTTCGATGCCATGCGGGGAATCCTCCCAGTCACCGATGGTCATGGTAAGCTCTCCCATTGCATCTGCAATGTAATTCATAATCAATCGCTTTTCAGACACTTTCTTCTCCTTCTTGTCCGTGTCGGGCCTGTAGGCTGCATCATACTCGATGCCATGCTCTAGCAGATAGAGGTTGGCCGCACTTGCCTGTAAGATTGCCTGCTGTCTCTTGGACTCGACATATTCATCGGGAATCTCTATGGTATGCTCGTTACCTTTCATATCATAGTAGGTGTGCCGCATATGCTTACTTCCTATGTCTCTTGGAATAGGCTGGGAGTCTCGTCAAATGGACTCCACGGCCCCTCTAATCAAATAGTCTAATAAGTAGACCCTATTTTGAAAATATTTCGTGTAGAGCCTACAGAGCCTTGTAAGTGAAGGTCTTGCTGTTCTCGGCAACCTTCTCGGCACGACCGTCCTCAACAAGGAAACGCATATTGGCCGCGACCTTGCGGGAGCTGACATCCTCGCCCATGCGGAGAGCCACGGTCTTAGAGGTCACAGGCTCGTCAAAGGATGCGAGAGCCTTGTAAATCTCGTCAAGGAAAGCCTGCTTCTCAGCGGTCTTCTCAGCGTCCTTGGCCTTCTTGCGCTCGATGGCTGCAAGCTGCTTGTCGCAGAACGCTACCACGTCTGCGTTGTCGGACATAGCGGACTTGATGGTGTTGTAAATCTCGAACTGGGTCATGTTAATCTTCTTTCTCTTGGAACCCATGGAAGAAACTTTATCTCTTCCCTTTCTTTAATTATATTATACTATAAGTTTTCACTGGCCGCAAGAACTTTTTCAGAATGAATTTGGTTTTGAAAATAAAAACCGAAATGGGATTCAATTTTATTTTGGAAATGAAATTCGTTTTTGTAATTGAAATCGAAAATCATTTTGGCTTGGCTAAAAATTTTTCTTGACATTTGTTTGCTGAACTGGTAAAATGCGCACTTCCCTCCATTAGGTCATGTAATCATTTTTAACCATATATGGGCTTTCTTCCTAGCTTTTGGACGGCTTCTCTAATCAATTCTGCACCATTTCTAGACGAACGTAGTGAGTCATTTTCTGATGAATAACCATCACTGAACCTGTCAAGATTCAATTTATTCTCAGATAAAGACAAAATAGCATCTACTTTTTCTTCATTTCCCCTAGACCTAGCTAAATGTTTAAGCCATTGGTCACCTACGTATTCATCTAAGTTTCCATAACATTCTTTTACCTGCTCTAAAGTTAACCAACCAGATTCAGTGTATTCAGTGAATACTTTAAGTTCTCTCAATGTATTCTCAATAGACTCTTTCTGGGCACGTGCATAATCATTAACTTTATATAACTCAGTATAAAGACCTCGCTTACCTTTTCTGTATGTAGCCTTGGCCGCATACTCAATAAGTCCAACATCCCTAAGCACGATAAGAAATTCATCTACTCTGCGAATATTTCTCGCATTCTTACAATATCCAAGAGCCTTCAAAATCTCAGTGCGTGAAAAGAAATAATTTTCTTTTCCTTCAAAAAACGCTTCGTGAAGCTGATACCATCTTTTAAGATAGCAATAGGTCTTGAAGCAATCCGCGCTAAGCGAGCTTAGACAAAACCTAACCGTGTCTACTGGGATTGTGACATATTGTCCCTCTACTGGCTGCACGATAACATTCATGCCATTTATCTGAATAACATCCAAAGATTCAAAGCAACTCAACACATTCTTAATCTGATAGTTGGTCAAGCCAACGCTTTTCAGCCTAGCGCGGCTCTCCTTCATAGACAGCACTCGCGTATTGTCCTTCTCCAACTTAGTGTCCAACATCAGACTACCCATCGCATTATAATCACAATTTTTATTTTCCATCTTCTTCGGGTCTACGCTAAAACTCAGCTTGGGCTCTTTTTCTTTCGTCATGTTTTCTCCTTCCTTACACATACGACACGTCTATACTATTTATTAAAATAATTTATTATATAATTTATTAGGGGTGTTCATTTTTTAATCATTTTGAAAGGACTGGTGTTCATTTTTTAACTATTTTACCTTAACTGGTGTTCATTTTTTAACTTTCTAATCACTCCTTTCGCTTCGTTAAAATTTTAAGGTTAAAAAATAGTCACCATTCTACCTGCGGAAATGATGACTGGTGTTCATTTTTTAATCGTTTTGGCACTGGTGTTCATTTTTTAACTTGCAAAATAATCAAAAAATAGCCACCAAAATACCTGCGGTTTCGTTATAAGCCGATTTTACTATCCGATTTAATCGACTCAACATATTCTTCCACGCTAACTTTTTAACGCGGAATTGCGCTTAAACAATGTTAACACGTCCAACTATACACCTATAGTATAACACACTTTTCTCAATTTGTCAAGTAAAAAGAAAGACCCACGGCCATAGGCCGCAGGTCTTTTGCAAACACACTATTTGATTTTCTTAGCTAGAAAATAGCCCCTGGTAATTGTGTCACAATAATTATCATAAATATGTATGCCGCATTCCTCCAGATTTTTTATTGCGCAAGAAAGCGCTGAACGGATATAAGGCCAAGAGATACCAATGTCTTCATAAATCTCTTCAACGGAAAACATACAACAAAATCCTCGCGGCGCACCTTCAAACTCTTCATATATGTAATCAAAGAGTTTATATCGCCACTCTTCCAACTTATCCATTCTATTTTTCCTTTCGGATAGAGATATAATCAGTATCCCAACCGCTTTTATCGAAAGTATCAGGCTGTACTTTTAAATGATACCTAGTAGACACCTTATCAATAACATTTTTAAACGTCTTGTAATTATAGAATGTAGAATTTTTGCCGCAAATGTAATCTAAATATTTCATAGGAATAACGCAAACGCTCTTACGAGCACAAGTGTAAACATACGAAAGATATTCAGCTAAAACATTCTCAAACTTATCAATATCATTACCATAAGCAATCAACGTCTGAATACCAGTTGCATACATATTATTAATTTCATCAGCGTCTTGCGGCACACCCCAAGTAATTAAGATAACAGGCACATGACTTGGATTTTGATACCATGTGGCTTCAAAACCTTTGTCTTGAAACAGCTTGACGACCTCTTGGACTTCTTGCCAAGTCACATCTTTATCTGTAACTTGAATAACACAATCCATGCCAGAAGGCTCCATTACATTTTGATAGACAACCTCAACTATGTCCTCAACAAGTTGATGTACATGCTCAGTCCAAATCATTACTTCCACTTTCTAGCTATAAAATATCCGTCTTTGCCGTCCATTGTATTTTCCCAGTCGCTATTAAGGTTTATGCCAACCAATTTTAACATACTTCGTACAGGCCAGAAATGTCTAGTACCAAAAGGAGCCCAGCAAATATCGTTAGGACACACATTCTTATGAAGCTCTTTCTTGGTAAATCTAAAAGCAACTCCACTTGGTGCATTCTCTAACTGGTCAGTTATATAATCCATAATTTTAAGCTGCCAGTCAATCATAGCGTCTGTCCCTCTCGTTTCGGAGAACAAAGGATACATATTATCACCTACTGTAGTCCATCAATTGCATCAATACTAGAAAGAATAGTCTTGCCGTCTTCCTTTACCATATGGCAAGCAAAAGGATAATCAGCCAGATAATTATCAGTTACAGGCCAATAGAGATAACAATCATCCTCTTCATCTACACCAGTAGCCAAAGCATCATCAATCAAATCATATATAGTCGGCAACTCGGTATCATTACACGTATCCTTATTGGCCGCAAGAATCTCAGCCTGCTTTGCCGCACACTGATAAATATAATATGCGGCAGATAGCGCAAAATCCAAAGTCCAATAGACGTTCCCATACTTCACTTTATTAGTCAACAGCATATGCGCTCCTACTCCCAATCGTTAACAGTCCAATAGACGCTCATATGACCACCAGGAGTATCATTGTACTCGTCAGCGTCATGCCAATAGTAATCCTCAACGCAAAGACCAAGGCCTTCAAGAGTGTTCTTAGCATCGAGCATTTCCTTCTCGGCACCCTCACAGATAACCCAGTAGGCGATGCCAGCATAATAGTCCTTGCGCTCTTCCATCAGCATCTCGGCAGCGATGTTCACGAGCGGAGTAACGTCCTTCCAAGTCTTGTCACCATTGACAACCTCATGTGCCGCATCCAGAAGACCGTCAACCTGTGCCAGAATCGTCTCGACCTTAGTCATATGTTTTCTCCTTCTCTTGGAAGACTTTATCTTGTCCTCTCCCTTTCTCTATATATATTATATAATATTATAGAGCAGACTGCAAGAACTTTTTATCACCAAAGTTCATCAAGATAAAGATGAATACAATACTTGCCGTCAACCTCAACATAGTTGAGGCAATCCCAATACGCAATATAGCCAAAAGTCACAATAATATGATTGATGGCCGCAATCACATAATCCATATCATCTATGCAATTAACAGGAATATAAATATAATCAATACAATCCCTGTTCTCATACATACGGCGAATGACATCGGTGGTATCTGCCAGAATATCCAAGTCATTGATGTTGTCGAGAACGTAGCCGAACGGCATATCGTTGTACTTGTTAGTCATTGCAAATTCCTTTCCTTGCCTTTCTTTAATAATATTATATAACATTATTAGACGAACTGCAAGAAAAATCTTGTGCGGCAAATGGCCTTATTCTTCTTTCTCTTGGATTACCTCACGTACAAGATACACCGTCTCCTTGGCCGCATACAGAATCATACCGACGCCAGCAATAAGACCAATAAAACATACAACTGTAAAGATAAATAGGCTCAAAGGAGAACTACCAATCAATGCCGCCAGATTCATCATTGTCTCCCCAGCAGGAGAAAATAAAAGACAGGACAGCGCAGATTCCAACGATTGCGAAAACAAGACAGACAACTCCAAACACTTCATTCATCATAATCTTCATCATCCCACACGTCAATCACATTACCAAGCCAGTCATAGAAATTCTCACCACTGCCGCTTTCAATCTTATTGACATAATCAGCAATGCTATCTGCATCATCAGTATCAAGGGCATCTAAAACATCTTTATAGATATAATTCATATAACCTCCAATAGAAAAAGGAGAATAGATTTCTCTATCCTCCTTGTGCGGCCAATCTAGTTTTCAAAGTTAGTCTCTTTTTGAACCTGACGCTCGTACTTCTGACCTTCATCGAAACCCTTATTGTAGGCTTCATCCTCAGCAGCCGCATACCCATCATCATAGCCCTCTTCATAACCAAGATTGCGGCCATCGGCATATGCTTCATCCTTTGTCTGGCGCTTAGCATCTACGGCCTTCATGGTACCAATATCAATACCGTCCTCGTAGCCCATTTTATAGCCACGCTCATAGTCACCATAACCGGGATTGTGGTCTTCATTCTTACAATAGGTCTTCATGACCTTATTATATGCGCCAGCTGTCTGGAAATAACGCTTAGCTACACAAGCGTTGAAACCTGCGGCTTCACTCCATACGTCATTCTCCGCACACTTAGAACGAGTAACTTTACCGTCGCTCCACCACACAATAGTCCAAGGCTTATCATACTTGACACACTTAATCGCATCAACCGCGTGCTGATTGAACCTGCGGCATCGCTCTTCCTCTTGCTTCTTCTGCTTCTGGACTAGCTTCTCATGTCCCTCGATAAGTGCAGGATAAAGGAATTCAATCAAATCATCGTCAAGCTCCATATCAACGATGCGGTCTGCGTAGTCAGTACCATAATTAAACTTGGCAAGGAACTTGGCATTCAAGGATGCAAGTTGATGTGCGGCCTTTGCTACATCGGCCACACGAGCCTGTGAAGTAGTCATAACATCGCTCCTATAAAATGCACTCTCAGGGGCATTGCACTTCTCAACGCCAATCATTACTTGCTCTCCTTACCAAAGTCCTTCTGGACTTGCTCAAAATACTTATAAAGGTCATCGTTCAGTTCACACAGCATTGCGATACGAAGCCAAGAATCAAACTTTGTAATACCTTCCTGACCACGACCAATGAACTCATACCAAGGCACTTCGTCACCGTACTCGTCCTCAAGAGTCTCACGAATGTCCTCGTCAGCGAACATAAAAGCAATCTTCTCACGCTCAGGCGCATACGACACTAGGAAACAATCAGGATGCCCAGCGGATGAAGCATTGCCGCACACCTCGTCAGAAGTATACATATCATCGAAGACTTCTTCCCACTCGGTGTCACTATCATAAGTGCCGTCTTCGAAGTTCGCAGTAATAAAAGTCATTGCATCGTCTTCGACCATGTTCTTAAAAGAAAGATAAATAAAGCCCATTCCAATCCCTCTCTTGGATAACTAATATATCAGATTAAAGGTTCTCAATGCTGCCAACATAACCCTCGTAGACAATGTGATGTTCACGGAGGTTCTTGGCGGCAACCTCAGCCATGATGCGGTCAAGCTGTTCAAGGCTCTTGAACATGCACTCAGTGTACTCGATGCCGCAGAAGCGACCATCGCCCTCATAGAACTTGTTGAAGATGATGTTAGCCTTCATGTACTTAGCCATATGAGAAAACCTTTCTTTCTTGCCTTTCTTTAATTATATTATATAACAATGAAAGACGGGATGCAAGTATTTTTTCCTACTTTATTGGTCTATTACAACTTCCTGCCGCAGATAGGACAAAAATTAATATCAATCGAGCTTGCAACAGACTCGCCAGTATATTCATTCTCAATGCAAATGAACTTGTTCTGCGGGTTCCTATAGACATTACAGATGGTGATAGAATAATTATCACCCTCAGAGTAGTTGTTATCAATCATATTTGCGCCGAATCGAATGCTGTCATTATACTCACAATATTTGCACATGAAAAACTTCCTTCTCTTGGTTTCTTTAATTATATTATATAACAATTTAAAGCAAGATGCAAGAACTTTTAGCTAGTGACAACAAATAGGATATAACATTCTCTGATAAAACATTTGTCCACACTCATTCCACCATTTTACACGGTCTGTTGGAATCCATACTTGAACAGTAACATCATATCTTGAACTAAAATGTCGATATGATTCTGATGGTTTCGTAGTAAAAAATGCTAAAAAGCGATAGTCATTTAATAAATCAACCGCTTTCCGCATATCCAAAGCCTCATATTCAGCGCAATTTTTATAAATTTGATTCCAATATATCTTTTTGGGCGGCAAAGCAACAGTTTTCTTTAAAAAGGCTTTAAAATAAAAATTAGTTTCGCAATAAGTCAAAATATTCATATTTACCTCAGTAAACGTAGTAAATAAGCAACTGAATATTATAATCATCATCGCCAACATACTTAACTTCAACATTATATCCAGCTTTAACATACTTGGCGAGAGTTTTAATATCAGCACCACTTAAACCTGGACGATAAAGAGTACAAGAGGTGACATTATCATAAGACTTATATTTTAAAGACGCATCAATCATAGTTTCAAGACCAAAGTCCGTATCAGAATACGGATTGCTGCGAAGATATTCACGCTGAAACTCTAAAGGCTCAATCATAGTATCTCCTTAAAGCTATAAGAAACTTCAACAATAAATCCATTCTTTCCAGTCAGTTTATCTGTGTCAGCAGCAGTAATAGTAATATCATATCCACCAACAGCTGCATACTTGGCTAGTACCTCAAAATCAGAACTAGAGAGTTTAGAAAATCTCATACGAGCATAGCACATATTAGTTTCAGGATGATAAGTAAGAAACTGGTCTAGACTTTTTTTCAAGACGAGGCGCGCTAGGCTCAGAATCGTAATCGCGTTTAACTTCATAGGGATAAATCATACTTACTCCTTAATAAGACAAAAGTTCCCAAACGTTGACAAGAAATGCTTCGTTCGTATCGACCGCATACAGAAGAACATGACCATCGCCATAAATCTCTTCAATCTGACAGATGATGAACTTGCGAGTATAAGGGTTAAGATACTGTACGTAATCGTTGCGCTTCATATGTTTTCCTTTCCCTCTTGGTATACTTATATTATATACTATTATTTCACCATCTGCAAGAAAAATTTTAGGTATGCGGCCAATATTTAATAACAACACATCAAAGTATCAACTTCATCTACAAAACTATAAACATATTGACCAATAGAATCCCAGTCAGTGTCGCCACGATACGGAATAACGAATTTAGCCGTTGAGGTGCCACCCCAAGATTGCTGCTCCCAAATAGAAAAAGCCAATTTGTCCTTTGTTACATGCTCATTTTCATAAATTATTAAATGCTCAACCGAGACACAGCCCTTGAGAGATTCATCATCAAGATAAACCATATCAAACAACACTTTGTTTGAACACTCTTCATCAATTGCGATGTAAGCTGGTTTCCAATCAAAATGACAAAGAGGGCGCTCGCGGTATGCTTTTTCAACATGTGCGGTATATTCTTTCAAGCTATCTATAAGCTCATTAGCCAAACACTTACTCATTATTCACAACTCCATTAAAATTGTTTGCGGCCAATAGACAATCAAGAACATGTGCATGATTTATAACAGAATCAAAAAGCCCAACAGTAGTTCCTATAGCATATCCATCCTCGTCTCGAATGGTTAGTACAAAATTATAAGCAGCAGTAGACACCTTATCTGGCGTAGGATAAATGTGAATAGTACAATCTGCGGTCTTGTCAGTAACCTTAGAAGCAATGCGAATATAAAGTTTATCTTCTTCCTTTATAATCATATTAAGAAGACGCCAAGAATATTTAGAAACATTACTATACATAAAACTATGAATAAGACTATTCATAATTTCAGTCATGCTATATTCAGTCATACTAAGCTCCTAACATGCCGCAAATGGCAGCGTACACATATGCACACTCCATATAATCTGCATTATATACGGTCAACTTATCAACTTCATCACTGCCAAGAGCAGCAATAGTAAACTGCGGCACATACTCAAAGTCATTGCAATCTACGCAGGCCACGACAGTTACATGTTTATCGCCAAGAGCATAAGTATAAGTACTCTTGTCAGAACTTGCAATCTCCACGTCCTCATGGCACATTTGCATTACACGATTGACCGCGACAAACACGTTGTCGATAGTCTTCTGAAACTTCTTGCTGCTCTGGGTCATGTTATATCCCTTCCTTGTCTTTCTTTATATATATTATATAATAATATAAGACTGGCCGCAAGTATAAAATTATCGGTAGAGCATATCAATTGCCATATCAATAATATCATTCATATAGATACTACCGACCTCGCATTTATAATCCTCTACATTAAACTCTAACGAATCGCAACCATCATAGAACAAAAAATGTACACGACCAACAGGATAATCACTACCATAATCATACTCTTCAAAACAACTTAGGGCGCAAGAGCAAAGAAGCTGATTGCCTGCCTTTTGCCGCACATCGAATGATACCGTGTTATCATGCTCTTTTGGCTTACATGCTTTCCAGCCATACATATCGCCATTGCTGCACTTGCCGTAGATGGTATCGAACAAAATCTTGGCGCTCTTCATTTTCTTTCCTCTCTTGGAATATGAAAACAGGGGCTTTGCGCCCCTGTTTACTGACTAGTATAGAGAAAGACTGTTCTCGCGCACATGCACGGTAGAGCCGTTGAGATACTTGACGAGAACTGTACCATCGCTATTGAAGTGCAGAATCTTGACAACGCTAATCAGGCCAGCGGGGTTAGTGTAAGTAACATAATCTCCAACAGACAGTTTAATCATCTTAGTTCTCTTCCTCTTCGTCATCGTCCTTGTCTTCAACCCACTCATGGTCTTCAGTCATATACCCGGCTTCTGCCAAGTCATCATACATGTCAAACCAAAGATAATCATTCAGCTCCGTATCGGTACGAAGTTCTCCTTCTCCGTAACGGTCGGCTTCTTCAATCATATCAGAGATATAATCGTAAGCGTCAGGGTGGTCAACCAAATCATCTAGTCGCGTTTTGCCGCCAGACCAAGCTGGGAACCGATAAAGTGGAGTATCGCAAACGTAACGCATATCTTCTTCTTTCTCTTGGCTTTCTTTAATAATATTATATAATATTAAAGAACGAAGGTCAACTAAAAAATAGTGAGGACTTTTGACTCTTTCACCATATCGCAGAAAAGCATGATAGCGAAGTTCTGTACTGGACTCTCTCCACCTACACCTTTCTCGCCTAGATATGTGCGACCAATTTTGCTGAATGTAACATCATTTCCATTTTGATATTCACAATAAATATCAAAATAGACTGGAACTTGCTTGCGGCCTACCACAGTGAACTTGATGCCATGATAATAGAAAGTACTGCGCGTCTCGCCATTATATTCACCAATCAGCCAGCCCTCGGTATATGCGATAGTCTCCAAAGCTGACAGGATATTAGAAATAAGGTTGCTTGTCATTCAATCTCCTTAGAGCTTGCGGCCACAGAAGGGACAATACTCAATCTCATGTGACCAGCCGAGTTTGGACATGCCTTCGCTATAGTACTCACCCATGAGGTAGTAGGATTTGTCCGCACCGCAATAATACACGTATAGACCCACATCAGAATCTGCGTTGTCATAATCAGTACAGGCGATGCTCTCACCATAACGGGTGTACATCTTAAAATTACAATACTTGCACATAAAAACTCCTTAGAGATAATAAACATCTTCGCGCTTGGCGGTGTGGAATCCACCATCTTTATCTACAATGACAAGAGCATCGCAGGAAAAAAGAATATCAACAACTACGCCGTAGACATCGCCATACAGAGCCTTGTAAAAAACCTTGGAGCCAATCATGTAATTTCCTTTCCCTCTTGGTCTATATATATTATATAATAATATATAGCGAAACGCAAGAACTTTTTATTGCGGCATCAGAAGATGTACAAAAGCGCCATAAGGCGATACAATCCAAGGAATCATAGTTGCAAGTTCTACCACTAAAATGACTGCGGTAAATACACTGATACCATAGCAGATAAAGCCTACCATTTCAAAAGTTTCATATTTATCCTTCATATCGCTGCGCTGATACTTAGTTAGTTTTTCTTGTTCCCAATTAGCATATTCCTTGCTTTTAGCTATGAAAAATCGAGCCAAGACCAAAAGAGCAATAGTAATGGCAGCAAAAATAATAACTCTACTAACATGCGCCGCAATAGCATATGAAGCGTATGCGGGAATCACGTCTTTCGTGACAGCGCTTACGGCGATTCCAAGCTGATTTGCGATTTCTTTAATAACTTCTGTATTCATTGTTCACATTCTTTCCGACTAATTAAGAATATAATTAATAAAAGAACCATAAGGATAATATACCCAAAGAGCAATGGATGAAATTGAACAAAACAAAAGAACGAAAAATACTGTTGCACAAAACCCAGCGATAGCACCAATTATAAAATAAAGACTTGAATCGTAGTCTTGATTTAAATCACCATTTCTTTTTTCAATTATGCCCTTTTTAATAAAAAATATCGTTAAAGTTAAAGTCAAAGCGAATAAACACCCAAATAGAATAGCCCCAAAGATATAATTTGCTGTTTCAAGCTGTGCAAAGGCTGGAATCACTTCTTTGGTAACTGCATCAACCGTAATGCCAAGTTGATTCGCAATCTCTTGAATGACCTCAGTATTCATTGTTCACATTCTTTCTATTTAATTTGTTTTAAATACTTTACGCTAGATTCTTCTTTAGATAGATATAACCCTTTACGAGGTATATTACAACTATCTAAACAAAGATTAACTGTCGATAAATCAACATTATGCTCGTTAAGATGCGTAAATGCTATAGACAATACATTGTTGCTTATGTTTACAGATTTAAAATCATTATAACATCTATCTACCATATCTTTAATATTTAAGAAGCCATAACGTAATGTTCCTTGCCAGCAATTTGGTTCATTTGTTTTATCATAAATAGCTGGATTGATTTCCTCTTTCCAACACTCCGTTTTAAACGGGCCAGCACCATGACGAGTAAGATAAGTTCTAGAAACATAACAAGTTTCTACTTTGATTTCTTCTTCCCAATTAACGCTGTTAATAATTTTAGCAGGATTTTTGATACCAGTATTAGATGGAGTTAAATGCGGAAAATATGCCGTGTTATTTTGGTCTAAAAGAAGCCCCTGTCCAGCTTCAAAAACAATATTATTATATTCTTTAAGAATATCATTAGAAGCAACAGTAGTGCGTTGCTTCATTAAAGGATAATCATATTCAATAAACAATTTAAAAATATTTTTATCATAAAAAGTCGCAACCCATTCTTTCGACAACTGGATATTTTCTTTTTTAAATTTTTCGGTATAATACTCGCTAATTATATCATAATTTAATGCCGTTACACCTGCTTTATAGCGAGCAACAGTCTCAAAAATTCCAGTACCACAGCTGCCGTGCCTATTGTTCCCACGAGATTGTTCTTTAATTTGATTTGCCATCATATCAAGCGGTGTAGTAATCATACAAGCAGGATTGATATAAATGTTTAAGTCCTTTATATATTCAGATAATTCTTCATACTCTTGGTTAAACACAATTGGATTCAAAATATAATATTTTGGTAAATAGGTGTCTGCTCCTTTTAAAGTACCAGAACCAAAATGATGAAAGACATGTCGTGTACCAGTAATAGGCTCAAAAACTGTATGGCCTCTTTGCGCGCCGCCGTTAGAACATACGACAATAGTATTCGGATTGGAAGAAAAATAATTTGTCATTAACCCTTTTCCTTCGTCTCCAAAATTTGCGCCGATAACTATCTTAATGTCTTTCATCTTATCTCCCTTACCAGGAAATTTCCCCATTTTGATTAACTACATTGGCAACGTCGTTGTCCTGCTGCACAGAATCAATGATTTCTACAATTGTATCAGCAACATTATCTAAATTAGCAGGAAAGCAGTGAGATTTTCCAATAGTCTCTGCGAAATCATCCATACGAGAATCTTGACCGCTAGCCCGGTAGCCATGAGCAACATCAATATGGTAAATATCGAATTTTTCCTTAGCAGCCTTGTATAGTTGTGTCGTTTCAATGTTGCTTTGAATCTTATCTCCAGTTGCGTAAGAAAGAGTCTTGTATGGCAAATAGGGATTGAGAAATTCATCACCAATTGTAATGATTACGCCTTTACGCCCCTGTTCCCAACAATCAAGTTTAGAATGATTTACACCCATGTACCATGCTGCTGTGTAAGATTCATAATCGTTACCGCCACCGCCAAATTCAAAATAAATCTTATCCAAATGTTCTGCGATTCTTGTATCAGATTCAAATTGAGACATCTGAATAGGAGCATGGTCATATGCTAAATCGCCAATACCCATTACGCAGAATTCAATATCTCGATACTTACTTAAAAGATTAGTCATTACCGGATTAAGTTTTTTTGCTATCTCAACTGCAACATCACCCATTGAACCAGTAACGTCTAATGCAAGGATAACTGGCAGAGTATTTGGATGCTCTTCTGTGTTGCAACATTCACGAACGATATTCTGCGGATTCAAATCTTCATTTAGTGAACGATTAATAAAATGCGACTGATTGCTACCTATGTTAAGAGTACCATCTGCTGAAATGAACATACCACGTTTCACGGCATAATCTTTATACGCAGAAGCAGTCCAAACGCCACCACCCATGCTAATTCTCCTTTGTCTTGTTGTCTACCATATCTTCTGCTTCAACATTGTCAAAATCAAACATATCGTCAAATATATTATCTTTGCCAAACATCATCATCATCGGAAGCATTTGATTATTTGAATCAGAAGAACCGGAAAACATTTTTGAAAGCATCATGTACTTAAAAATATTCTTAGTCTTTCCACCATTCTTCTTGGTTAAATTGCCGCCAAACATGGATACAATTTTACCATAGAAATAAGTATCTCCCATAAATACATGCTTCTCGGGTAGAACATTTTCAATAGTGGAATTTTCATAGTTAAGAACCGTAATGATTTCATTATCAATTTTAGTCACGCACTTGGGAAGTCCGCTAATGAGAATAATATCACCAACAGCAACTTTATTTGTAGGAATTACAAAAAAGAAATCGCTACCAATATCAAATACAAAATTATCACAGTTTTGCAGCTTATTGGTTTTGATATTATAAGTCTTATATCCAGAAGAGGTCTTGATTGCAATAAGACCATCCATAGACAGGCGGCACATACCGTTCTGAATTTTACCAAACATATTATTAAACATAGAATTCGTATTCATAGGTAATCCTTCCGTTTATTTCACCAAGAAATTTCTTTATTTTTTTCTTTGCTTTTTGTCTGCCGCAATTCTTGAATTTCTTTTCTTAGCCTTGTAACCTCTTTTTCTAAATTATTAGATATATCTTTTTCTGCTCGAAGTTCGGCTGCATAAGAACTAGACTCTGATTCAAGAGTTTTTATAGTGTCATTGGCGTTTTGGTATAACATATAAAAAAACAATCCAAAAATACAAAAGAGAAGACAAAACAGGCCGCACCAGCCTTCATATGTTCCAAAATAAACTTGCATCATATTTTATATATATATTTTAAAACTTAGGAAGTTCCCCATTAAACTTCTGCTCGCCGCACTTAGTAAACTTGTCACAGCCTAAAAAAGAACACATAACATAATCATCTTCGTCAAATACGCCGTTGTCGCTATGATACACGTATACATCATGCGGCTTTTCGTATTTCTCCCATGCGTCCATGTTGTAAGCAATATCATGCGCTAGGAAGATGGCTTCATCGGCAAAATCATCGGGAAAAGGAATAACTTTCAGACCACGACAATTCTCTACGCACTCTTCAAACCAGTCCATTGAAACAAAAAACATATTTACCACTCCACTACTAAAACAAAATTGCCATTTTCTGGAATTACATAACAATTGTAACCAAGACTATGATAATAGACTACAATATTGCGACGAAACTCTACATCTTTACCTTGTTCATCATCACAAGGAAAAAGCTCGACCTTGCAACGGAACTTCATGCGCTCTGCCGCAGCGATAATCTCTTCGTTGATTTTATCTTCTAGCTCTTGGGGAATATCGTACTCATACTTATAAAGAGTATCATAAACCATTGTACGAGCATCGTTAGCAATCATAAAATACCTTTCTTACCACTTTAACTATAACGTAACATGCTGTCATATCGTTTAGCACAACACATAAAATCTTGCCAAGCGTCATTTGTACGACTTTGATACTTAGGCTCAAACCAAGGACAATTAGGACAAGAAGCACGCAATGGCGCGATACTGCCCGTCTGCCGCATCCATGCACGGCATACGTCTCCATGAATACATGAGGCCATTACTCATGCTCCTTACGATAACGCTCGGCATCTGCCGCAGTCGCTAGAAAATATTCATGCTCATGGCCGGGCCAATTATATTCAACGAAGATACCCATCGAGCGTAGAATGGACTGAGCACCGCGAAGTTGCGTCTCATAACGTTCACGATTCTCGGAAAAAGCCTTTAACTCACGTTCAGACTTACTCTTTACAGAAGTGCTAATAATACTGCGCTCAATATCTTTAGTGGTATTAAACCAGCTTAGAACGCTTTCTTGTTGGTCTTTTGTAAGATAATCATAGTGTTCAGGATAATCAAAAGTACACATATTCACTCTTTCACAACTCGAATTGTAGACTCGCTACCGAGTCTATGTCCTATGGTAGCATTATACCCAAGTTTTTGCAAGATTATACATATATCTTCACATTCTTTTTGTGGCATTTCGTATACACAATACTCAAAGCCAATAGATGAACCAATCTTTTCTAGCTCTTGGATAGTATCTAAAATTTGTTTAAAAACATATATAGTATCTTTTTCCATAATTATGATTGTAGACTCGCTATCGAGCCATTAACTTTCACCTCTCAGCTTACGAATACGGGAAAGAATGTTCTCCGCAAGTGTTACGGTGCAACATCCATCTCCGCCCCACGCTGGACATTTTTTAGAGCATCTCGGTAGGCCAAAATAATTACATTCCACCTCTTTACCATTGTCTATCGTTGCTCTATTCAAATCCTCTTCTAGCTTTTTCCAGCTATCTGGCTGTGTCAGATACATGAGCGAAACGAATCTTTCAACGCCGTTATCATATTCGACTGTCCACCCTCTCGCACCAGTTTCACAGTCATGATGATATATAAATTTCACAATACGGCGTTGGTTTCCATACTCGTCATATAGCAGCTCCGTATCTAATGAAACCTCTTTACCTTCGGCATCTTTTGGCAGTGTAATTTGAGTAGCCATGCAGTCTCCTTTTTATTTTAATTTACACAATCATATACTTGTCTACAAGACCCTTAGCCTTGGCGCGAGCAGGCATATAACGACCGAACCACATGCGGCGAATGACGTCCTCGGGAACACGCTCGACACCTCCACGCTTGGCGTTCTGCGGCAAGGCAATATCAAGACCACGGTTGAAGTAGACAAGAATAATCTTGTCAGCATTCTTACCGCAATTCTCAACAGTCTTGCGCAGCGACTTCCAAGAGATATGAGTAGCATCAGCAATAACGTTGACACCATCACTCAGATTGCCATTAATTTGAGCATAGAAGTCACGGATAACGTCCTTCTCATACTTGAAATAATCCATCGAAGGAAGAAAATCAGGGTCATTAGCCATATACTCAAAGCGGATATAATCACGCGAGACAATCTTAGCGTCAAACTCAGCGTAATGCTCATGCGCCCAAAACGACTTGCCACAGCCGGGAATTCCTGCGAGAATGTAAAGGTTAGCCATGTTTTATCTCCTTCTCTTTGCCCTTTCTTTAAATATATTATATCATTTTAAATAGCTGTATGTCAATAAAAAAAATAGGGTAACTTCTATAAAAGAAGTTACCCTACATAATGTGTGGAGGAAGTGACTGGTGACGCTCCAGATTCCCTGTTAAGGAACACATCGCTTTCGAGGCGAGTCCGAACGCTGGTTCGATTCCACTTCCTTATGGCGACGGCGCTCTGCTTCCTAGTCGTTGCTCATTTCGGTCGCTGCTTTAACACCACTGCCAATATGCGGCGTTGCCTATTCTACCGCAAAAGCTGTTTTCGGCACAACTTCAAAGCCACCGCCAATAGGAGCGTCAAATATGCAAGGCGGGATGATTCAGTTCCGACCTGAATACTCCATTAAGAGTACGCTGCGCTTAGCAGGCGCGCCCAACTCCCCGTTGGTTATCCATCCCATATATAAACAACATTATAAATAAACTTTATATTTATCATAATCATTTGTTAGTGTTAACGTCCTGGTTTGAACAATAATGTCTGTAGGTATTAAATACATATCTTTATTTACTGTAAGAATAAATAACAAATCAGCTGCACCATCTTTTACAGTTCCATAATACGTTCCACCATTAAGTCCACCGTAAGAATCAAGTTTTACTATATAAAACAGTTTGTTTTTGTTCATTTTGCCAGTAGACTTACATTGTACTTTTTGGAAATTATTGTCTTTTTCAACTATTAAATCATAGTCTTGTGTATCGTTTAATGGAATTGATACATTATACCCATTAGAGCCAAAATATGCTATTCCCATAGACAATCCGGCGCGACCTTTTTCTTTATTTGTTGCAAAAAACATATCTAACCTTTTCTGCGCTACCATTACGCCATGTTTCCATATATAAACAACATTAGACCTCTCTCGTCAAGTTTCGCTATAAGGAAGCGCTTCTGAGTTATCATTATACTGTATCTAATGTTGTTTTAAACTAAATGGTGCGGCTAGCAGGAATCGAACCTGCACGGGTTTCCCCACTAGTACCTAAAGCTAGCGTGTCTGCCAATTTCCACCATAACCGCATAAGGTGTCCACGGGTGGAATTGAACCACCGACACACAGATTTTCAGTCTGCTGCTCTACCTACTGAGCTACATGGACATTTTGGCTTCTCTATTATGATTCGAACATAAACTAACGGAACCAAAATCCGTTGTGCTGCCAATTACACCATAGAGAAATTTTCGTGTGCTAGTGGAGATTCGAACTCCAATCTCAAGAACGTCACCTTGTAATTCTGCCAGTTAAACTACTAACACACCATCACTAGTGGCAACTATTTTAAGGATAGTTGCGAACCTTTTAATCTAAAGCTAGCTAGGCTTTAGAAGTTGAAAATATAGGGTTTAAGCTATTTCCTATATTTTCTATATATCTAGTCGAACGTAAGAACCGTATTTAAGATCGGAAGAGCACACGTCTGAACTCCAGTCACCGATGTATATCGTATGC